>Ga0031655_10000408_pt1 | contig 27138 bp, 29 predicted proteins | sample FrelakmetHBP12HB_FD_55187 | JGI IMG/M metagenome (GOLD analysis project Ga0031655, IMG submission 55187) | Freshwater lake sediment microbial communities from the University of Notre Dame, USA, for methane emissions studies -HBP12 HB | ecosystem: Environmental > Aquatic > Freshwater > Lake >... | reverse complement strand
TCAGTTACGCAAAAGAGGATATATCCGTAGCTGATACAATCTGTGCAAATCTTGAAAATCGTGGCTTACGATGTTGGATCGCTCCCCGGGATATTGCATACGGAGAGAGAGATGCAACGGCAATTATCCATGCAATAGAAAACGCAAAAGTTGTGGTTGTTGTTTTTTCTCGTAGTTCTGATCAATCTGCCCATGTCAGAACGGAGATAGAACGGGCATTCAACCAGGGAAAAATCATTATTCCCTTCAGGATCGAAAATATTGAACCTTCAGATGAGATTCAGTATTTTATCGGGAGCCGCCAGTGGCTCGATACATTTTCCGGTTCTCTGGAGGGACATACCATCCGCCTTGCCGATATTATAGAGAAATATCTCACGGGTGATACTGAATTCCGCGAAACACAGGAAAAACCATCCTCTAAGGGTAAACAATATAAAACCATTAGTAAGGGAGATTTTCAAAATAAAATAGCACCCGTTAGATTTCGGTTTATCTCTTATTGCATCGATTTTGGCATAGGAGTGGTTATTGGTTTTTTGTTCTTAATGGGGGCTATAGATGTTATTCCCATTGTTATTGGGCAGGAGAGTTTTAATCACCTGTGGTATCTCTCTGGATACGGTGGCCAAGTCACTCCTTTCTCGAAGTGGGTTCAAGGGATTTTGATGCTGGCTGGAATAATTACCTGGCTCATCGTGATTGATAGTTCCCGGTCCAGGAGTCCCGGAAAGGCTCTTCTGGGGTTGGATATTCATTGGCCCCCTGATACAATGAATTTTCACAAACGGAAAATAATCCGGTCATTAGTAAAAAATTTCCCCCTGTTTGCGTTGTTCTTTCTGGGGTTCCTGATCGATGAAATTATTGCATTTTATATATTTTTAGTATTATGCGCAATCTGGATCATTCCGATTATTTTCACGTCGGATTCTCAATCCTTTCATGATCGTGTTTCCGGAACGTGTGTCCTATTAATAAAATATCGCAATTGGGTAAAGGTTTAGTTTTCGCCGGATTATTGCTGATCCCTGACAAGGGGNGAGGAAATTAACGGGCGATAAATCGAAAAGATAATCACCTTTCTTGGTTTCAATTAACATATTCATGGCACATGATATTTTTATCAGCTATGCAAAAGAGGATCAAAAGGTTGCTGATGAAATCTGTGCAAATCTTGAAAATGAGGGTTTACCGTGCTGGATCGCTCCCCGCAATATTTCCCCTGGGGAGAAATATGCAACATCTATCATCCATGCGATAGAAAAGGCAAAGATTGTTGTTGTGGTTTTCTCTCGTACTTCTGATAAGTCTGTGAATGTAAGGACGGAGATTGAAAGGGCGTTCGACGAGGGAAAAACCATTATACCCTTCCGGATCGAGAATATCGAACCTTCAGATGAGATCCAGTATTTTATCGGGAGCCGTCAGTGGTTCGATGCATTTACCGGTCCTTATGAAGTATACGCCAAACAGCTTGCCCAAATACTCAAGAACCGTCTCACGCCCGAATCTACAACCCCGGGATCTCAAGAACACCCCCACAAAAAAACCAGCCAATCCAACTCCAGTTCCGCAAAAACAGAAAATGAGTATGCAGAAATCGGCCCCCGATTGAACCGTTCAATAGCCTATATGGTAGATCTGGTATTGGGTTTTATAGTCGGTATCATATTCTTTATCGTTGTTGTAGCAATAATTCAGGCAGCTTTGGGAGGGCTTGAGGGTTATAATAAAATAATGTTTTTAAGAGATGGGGTAACGAGTTCTGCACTCGGATCTTTTGTTTTTTGGGTTAGCATTCTTGTGGGGATGCTTCTGTTCCTGGTATTTTTTGATATTTTCTCTCCGTTCAGAAGCCCCGGAAAGCGGCTGTTCTCATTAAAAATAATCAGGTCCTCTGCCTTATCACCATCCGGAACATGGAGAATACTCCGGTCCCTGGTAAAAAATATCCCTGTAATTCTGATGTTCTTTGGTGCAGGTTTTCTTCCAATCCCCTATCTGGGAGCGATTTTACTCTCTATTGGTTTTATTCTGGCAATTATTTGGGAAATTACACTCTTTGTGACCCCCAATTCTCAATCTGTTCACGATCTCGTTGCCGGAACATTTGTTATTGTCTCTCACAAACGATAATCGCACCGGTTTTTCATTCATCAGCAATCATCTGCCCGGATTGCAGAACGGGAATATTTTCTTCAATAATCTCTCTCATANTTAAATCATAAATCGAAAAGATAATCACCTTTCTTGGTTTCAATTAACATATTCATGGTTCATNATATTTTCATTAGCTATGCAGTGGAGGACAAAACTGTAGCTGACGCAATCTGTGCCAATCTCGAGAATGAAGGCTTGCAATTCTGGATAGCCCCCAGAAATATTGCCCCCGGCGAGAAATATGCTCCAGCAATCATCCATGCAATCGATAACTCAAAATTTGTAGTTGTCGTTTTCTCTCACAATTCTGATCAATCTCCGAATATCAGGACAGAGATTGAACGGGCATTCAACCAGGGAAAAATCATTATTCCCTTCAGGATCGAGAATATTGAACCTTCTGATGAGATGCAATATTTTATCGGGAGCCGTCAATGGCTCGATGCATTTTCCGGTCCTCTGGATGAACATACAAAACGGCTTGTGGATATTATTAAGAACCATCTCAATGTGAAGCCTGAATCCCGTGAAACTCAGAAAAAAACACAATCTTCCCAGGGTAATCAATTTACAACTTCCAGTGCGGGAGATTTTCCCCGAAATGTAGAACACAACAAATTTTTTCAAATTATTTACCGATCCCTTTCTTTCATTATCGACTTTGGCATAGGATTTGTTATTGGATTTTTCTGCTGGATATTGTATTTGGTAATAGCAACCGGAGTTATCGGACAAGAAAATATTAATCGTTTAAATTATGTGCCCAATTCAACTACCCAGGCCAGTCCCTATGCAATATGGGTTATGATAATGTTAGTGTGTTCAGGAGTCATTTTTTGGTTTTTGATTATTGAAATTTCCCAAATCAGAAGTCCCGGAAAGGCTCTTTTGGGACTAAAAATTTATTGGCCTCCTGATAAAACGAATTCCGAAAAATGGAGAACGATTCGTTCGTTGATTAAAAATGGTCCCATTTTGGCTATGTTATTGGTGGGACTTTTCGGGTTTGCGAGTGACACTGCAGTGGTTTTAGGAATTATTCTTGCGGTGATTTTATGGGTTGTCTGGTTTGTCCCAATCATATTCACGTCGAAATCTCAATCTATCCACGATCTTATTACAGGGACAGTGGTGAATGCCGGATAAAAAAATAACAATCATGTACTATCTGATTTATTTTGCAATTTTTACCAATCAGTCCTCACACAGGGGATTTTTTCTGGTCCTTCACGAGTTCTTATAACCTGGAAATCATACCGTTAACCAGAAAATTTTCTATTTTTTTATTTCCCAACAAGTTTTTTTACCCTTAAAACAAGTTCCCCGATGTGCTCATCCAGAGAACCGGAGAATGCATCAAGCCATTGATGCCTGCCGATATAGTATTGTATCTCATCCGAAGGTTCAATATCATCAATCCTTATCAGAATTATAATTTTCTCATGATTAAATGCCCGTTCAAACTCTGCTTTCACGTGTGCTGATTGATCAGCGTAACGGGAGAAAACAACTACAAAAATTTTCGTTTTGTCAATTGCACGGATAATTTCCAAGGCATATCTTTCCCCTGCCGCAATGTTGCGGGGTGCAATCCAGCATTGGAAACCTTCACGTTCAAGAGTGGTACAGATTTTATCTGCAACAGACTTATTTTCAGTTGCATAGCTGATGAAAATCTCGTGATCCTTTGCACATGTTCCTGAGGAGGAGGGAATGGATTGTTCTGTGGTATATCCATGACGGTCTATCGGAGGAAATTCTTGTAACTCAGGAGTTTCGTTGTCCTTGGGTTTTATCTTTATTCGGTAAATACCATAGATTCCACCGGCACCTATCATTATGACAAGAAAAATTATGATGAGGGGATATGAATTTTTATTAAGTATTCTTTCTTTGTTGGATCGTGCCAACGCATAATTCGGGTTAATGGCTAATGTTCTGTTATAGGCATCAAGTGCTTCAACGTCCCTGCCAAGATTTGCAAGTGCAACTCCTTTATTGTTCCATGCATCGGTATTATTTATGTCAATTGATAAAATTTTATCAAAGGCGTCTAACGATTCCTGATACCTGCCTAGGCCTAAGAGAGCGTTTCCTTTTCCATTCCAAGCATCTGTAAAATTCGGGCTGATGGATATCGCTTTATTATAAGAATCCAAAGATTCCTGGAACCTACCGAGACGATAGAATGAGTTTCCTTTTCCATTCCAAGGGTTGGAGAGGTTTTGATCAATTGACAATACCTTATCATAAGCATCCAAAGATTCCTGGAACTTGCCAATTCCGTTCAGTGTATTTCCTTTATTATTCCAGAAAACTGTTGAATTTGGGTCAATTGACAATACAAAATTTTTAGGAAGTGACGATTCCTCGTTACTGTCAACCTGAAAAAATTCGGCATTATTATTGTTCAATGAAGTGAGATAATTCGGGTCAATTGACACTACTTTATCATAAGCATCCAGCGCTTCCTGATACCTTCCCAGTTTTTCGAGCACGACCACCTCATTGTTCCAGGAAACTGTTGAATTTGGGTCAATGGATAACGCTTTATTGTAAGCATTTAACGATTCCTGATAACTGCTAAGCCGATAGAGTGTGTTTCCTTTATTGATCCAAGCGAGAGCATACTTCTGGTCAATTGATAACGTTTTATTGTAAGCCTCCAGCGCTTCCTGATACCTGCCGAGACTGTCGAGGGCAACTCCTTTAGCATTCCAGGCATCAGAATCCTCCGGGTCAATTAATAAAACTTGGTCAAAAACACTCACTGCCTCCTGATACCTGCCAAGTTGAAAAAATACTGCACCCTTGCTCAACGATGCATTTCGGTAATTAGGGTCAATTGATAACGCTTTATTGTAAGCATCTAGCGCTTCCTGATACCTGCCAAGTCCGTAGAAAGCATTTCCTTGACCATTCAAAGCAAGGACAAAATTCGGGTCAATTGATAATGCATTATTAAAAGCATCCAGTGCTTCCTGATATCTATTTTGATCATTAAGTGAATGTCCAAGGGAAGTCCAATCGTCAACGGTATTGACGGCTGCCTGTACGACGAGAGATGAACAAACTGCAATAAGCAGGAGAAGAGATAGTATGGTCCAATATTTTTTCCTGTGCCTCATTCTCTTTGCCTCCTCCTGGACGGAATATTCTGTTGTCGTGAAACTGGAAATCATCTTTTCATGATTAATTTTTTATCTCCGCAGTCAACGTGAGATTGCATGTCACAGTATCTCATAAAAAACACCAGTACATTCATAGCCAACTATGGCATATGGTAATGAATTTATTTGAGTGTTTGTAAAAAAAAACGGACGTAATTATTGCAAAGTTTTCCGGCAGGTTACCGATGATTTTTGTATTTCAATGTTTGTCAGATTAACTCCAAGCTCCTGATAATGTACTTATTTTCCCCATATCTTCATAAGCTGGGAAATATGCAGTCCATGGGTTGTGAAATGTACTGCGATCGATTTATTGCATTTATATTAATAGTGACGATAATTTTTTGTCCGTCCTCCGGTTCTCCCATATTCACCAGGCTCCCTGAATAATCCATGAAAGATGAGATCTATATGGTCCCAAAGGTTATAGTATCCGTCCAGAAACATTTGAAAAGAACTATATATCTATCAATGAATGGGAATTTTAATTCCATGTCCGGAGACAACAACAAAAAATTCGTGTGGCCCAGAATGGTCATCTCGTTCTATGAGAATTTCAAACCGTTCTTGTACGAGCATAAATGGCTGGCTCTGATTTTTTTTGCCATAATTGCCTTCATTCTCGGATTTCAGGGGTTCTCTGAGATACATCCTGATCAAACTTTCCTTAATCGTGTATATACTACGATGCAGCTCTTTACTCTTAAGTCCGGTGATTACCCGGGATCCATACCCCTATTTCTCAATATCGCCCGATTTTTTGCCCCGGCTCTGACGTTTATCTCGCTCGTGGTAATAATTACCGATAATTTTATCCTACAGCTGAGAATGTTCATGCTTCGCATATGGCGCAAGGATCATGTCGTGATCTGTGGTCTGGGATACATTGGCCCGGTAATTGTGAAGCATTTCTGTGAACAGGGTTTTACCGTTGTTGCAATAGAGAAAGATCCTGGTCACCGTGAAATTGAGTACTGCAGGAAGAAAGGAGCAATCGTCCTGACCGGTGATGCCATCGATAGCCATATCCTCGAACGTGCCCAGGTGAAAAAAGCCTGCTATCTTTTCGCGGTTACTGGCGATGATGAACAGAATGCCAAGGTTATCGGCCAGGTTAAAGAAGTTATCCAAGACCGGCGATACCCTCTGAACTGCTATGTTCATATCGTTGATCCGAATTTTGCCAACTACCTCCGGGCAGCACAGATATCCGTCCAGGGTGAACCTTACCTCATTCTTGAGTTCATCAACATATACCAGAACTCCAGTCTTTGTGTTCTCAATTGTATCCCATTCCTGTTCCCGGCCAACCCTGCGGTCCAGGATTTTCGAATAATAATTATCGGTATAGGCCGGATGGGTGAAAGTCTGCTTGTGCATCTCGTGAAACGGTGGAAAAAGCAATACGGGCCGATACCTGCAAAGAAGATCAGGATCACCATTATTGATCGGGATGCTGATGATAAAAAAAATTCAATTATTGCCCGGTATAAAGCATTGAATACCTATTGCGATATTGACAACCAGGAGATGGAACTCTGTTCTTCAAAATTCTATGAGGCTGGATTTCTCCTTGATGGGAATGGGCCACGAGCCATCAACGCCATTTTCATCTGTACAGCTGACGAATCGTTGAATTTTTCCACTGCACTCTACATAAACCAGAGGTTGAAAAATAATTCAATCCCTATCGTGATAAGGACAGTTCAAAGAAAGGGATTTGCTGATTTTTTCGAAGATCTCAGCAGGCTTAATGCCGAACATTTCCGCAACATTCACGCTTTCCCCCTGGTGACCTGTAACTGCTGTATCCAGACCCTTATTGAAGGAGTCAACGAAGTGATTGCCCAGGCTCTTCATGACAGTTACCTGATGCACAGAAAAACAGAGGGAATACTGCCTGAGAGCGAACCTTCCATGAAGCTGTGGAAGGATCTCGATAGCGAATTTAAGGAACAAAACAGGGACCAGGCAAAAAAAATGGGATTAAACCTGAAAGAAAAGGGATTGACTATTATATCCCGGTCTGACTGGGACGAACCCCTTTTTGAGTTTGGGGATGATGGAATAGTGGAGGACTTAGCTGTCCTGGAACATGAGAGATGGATGAATTTCATGTCAGCTCATGGCTGGAGCCTGGGAGAGTCAAAAAGTCTGGAAAGAAAAATTCACCCCAACCTTGTAGCCTGGGAAGATCTCCCTGAATCCATAAAGGAGTATAATCGTATCTTCATCAGAGAATATCCTTCAATTCTTGCTCTTGTCGATTTAAAGATTGCCGGGATCGAGGATTTATCTCCTTTAAAAACCGGTCTTTCTACAAATTCATGGAATTGTCCGGCAGACAAGAATGGCCGGCAGAAGGATACACAATTTTAAGGTTTTTTTAAATCCTGGAATTTATTTTAACAGGTGAGTTTCATTTAGATCATTTTATGTATCCTCCGGCCGATTGCAGGTTATTGTGAATATGCAGGGGCTCTTGTCATGACAAAAGGTTGGGGAAATTCATGATAAAATCTGTTGTTGTTGCGGGTGACGTTGCAATTGACTGGATAGGATGGGAAGACAAACCGGTATGCACAACGGATGTTCGTAAATCGGTTCCGAACTGGATGCTCTACTCAGGTCTCCGGATGGTGGCAAGGCCCGGTGGCGCGGCGCTCACCGGAATAATGGTCGAGAAAGCCTGCAAAGAAAATAACCTGGCCGTGACCATTGAAAAATACCATATAGACGGAATTGAGTCGATTCCCCCCGCAAAAGCAATTCATTCAACCACGCTGATGAAGGGATTTCCCGTAAAAGGAGACGGGGATAGCGGCCCGAAAGTATTCAGGGCTGCACAGTTCTATGGTTATGCAGGCCCGGAAAAAGAAACACCGTCGGTAATTGAATTCAGACTGGAAAATACTGATGCTGATATGGTCATTCTCGACGATGCAGGGAATGGATTTCGTAACCGGGAATTAGAATGGCCTGATGCAATCAAGAGGTCAAAGTCAAAGCCCACCATTATTCTCAAGATGAGCCAGCCACTCGCCGAGGGTAAACTATGGGATCATCTTGTCCCGTCCTACGGGAACGATCTGATCACCGTTGTATCCGCCAACGATCTGAGAGACCGGGGGGTGCATATCAGCTACCGGCTTTCCTGGGAAAGGGTTGCAGAAGATTTTATCTGGCAGGTGCAGAATAACCCGATCCTGAAACCTCTTACAAAATCCAGGAACCTGATTGTACGGTTCGGGATTGACGGTGCTATCCATTACACCCGGACAGAAAGCAGGATATCTGCGGTGTTATATTATGATCCAGCCCTTTGTGAAGATGGGTTTGCCGAGCAGTACCAGGGTAAAATGCAGGGACTGACCTGTGCATTTATTGCCGGGCTTGCAACCACTCTTATGATCAAGAGTGAAAATTACGCTGACGCAATACGAAATGGTATCATGAGCGCAAGGAATTTATTCCGTGTGGGATTCGGGCCGTCGCAGGAACATCCTGACTATATATTCAACGGCATTTTCACCGTATCGGATAACGACAGAAAAAAGATCGCCTCTGTCCCGATCCCCGTGAATTCTGAAAGCCTCCAACACGGAAATACCGGCTGGACAATACTTGGGACAAAAAACCGGGCTGAACTTGAAGAAATCGCACATAAGACCGTAATTTACGGAAAAGACCCGGAAATGGATATTATTCCTGTTGGCAGTTTTGAAGGTCTGAAAACTGTCGACCGGAATGAAATTGAAAGTTACCAGAGCATAAAAAATCTCTTCCGGGAATTTCTCAGTAACCCGAAAGTTACCCGCCCCCTCTCCATAGCCGTATTCGGACCTCCCGGATCGGGAAAATCATTCGGCGTCACCCAGCTTGCCCTGAGCATTGAAAAGAAAAAAATTGAGAAGATGGAATTCAACCTTTCACAGTTCAAGGATCCCAGGGAACTTACGGTTGCATTCCACAAGATCCGCGACGTAGTCCTCAAAGGGAAGGTCCCGCTCGCTTTCTTTGATGAATTTGATGCAACCCTGGGACAACGATTTGGCTGGCTGAAATATTTCCTCGCTCCCATGCAGGATGGTGAGTTCAGTGATGGAGAGGCCATGCACCCTATCGGGAAAGCAATTTTTATTTTTGCCGGAGGAACATGCCACAATTTCCATGAATTTCGTTACGGATCCGGCAATGAACAAGCAAAAATCGATTATGCTGAGCTGCTTGCCGCTGCCAAAGGAACAGATTTCATGAGCCGTCTGAGAGGCTATATCGATGTTATGGGATGCAACCGGGCGGATGTCAACGACCGGTTTGCAATTATCAGGCGGGCAGTGTTGCTGCGTTCCCTGTTGGTAAGGAACGCGGGGCACCTGATCGATGAACAGGGCGCCGCGGCGATCGATCCCTGTGTTGTACGTGCATTCCTGAAAGTCCCGGCTTACCGCCATGGTGCACGATCGATGGAAGCGATCATCGACATGAGCCTGCTGTCAGCAAAAAGGAGATTTGCACAGTCGGCATTACCTTCAGTTGAACAGCTGCAACTCCATTTTGACGCCGACAGGTTCATGCGACTGGTACTCCAGGATGTTGTATTCAACGACGCTATTGAGACGATCGCACGGGAAAACCACACTATCCAGTATCGGGCGTCATTAAAGAAGATGGGAAAATCCTCACCCAATGATGTTCCCTGGGAAGAACTTGGAGAAGAGATCCGGGAATCAAACCGCAGCCAGGCACGACATATCCCCGAAAAATTAAAAGCGATCGGGTGTGGTCTGTGGCCTGGGAAGCAAGGGGAAATTTCCTTAATTACTTTCCGTGANGATGAGATTGAGATTCTTGCCCGGCTCGAGCACGAACGCTGGATGAAGGAAAAGATAACCGCAGGGTGGACCTTTGGAATGCCGAGAGATGACAGGAAGAAGGTCCATCCCGATCTTACTATATGGGACAATCTGGCAGAAGAAGAGAGACGAAAAGACCGGGATGCCGTCCGGGAAATTCCCCAGAGACTTGCTGATGTCGGATTCGAGATATACCGGTATGAAGAAAAAGGCAGGTAATATACTCGCCCGGGCATCAGGAAAAAAAAAAGACGGATACACTATACTTTGATTTTCAGGACCGAATTGATATCATCAACCGGTATAGGGATTGATAACCCAGGGATAGATCTTTGATGGGGAAAGAATGGTTTTTGCCTGGACTTCCCGGACAATGAGCGTCATTGTACGTTCCTGGTGTATATTTTTCCACCGGGGGTTTTAATGTCTCGTATCGGGGAACTTCAGTGTCTCCTGCATTGAGGATTTATAGGTACAATTTTTTCTTAACTGCCCTTTCCCCAGGTCCAACCCACATTTCATCTCGTCACCTATAACCCACTCAAATCCACCTTCACCGGGGTGATTCCGGACTCCCCTCCCCCATCGATGATGATGTCCTGCCCCCGTCTTTACCGTTTTGATCCATCAGCTTTTTTTCCTCAGGATTCAGGATAATGTTTTGTGCGGGATTTTCGTAATTTTTCTGCGAGCTCCCCTGATTTCAGGTTAACAATACTGAAAAACACCGTCACCCTCAAGAAAACGCGGAGCCTTTCCGTTCAGGGAAATAATTCGGTAAATGTTGAAGTGGGATTCAGTGTGTAATAGGGAAACGTTTTTTCCGACAGGGTTGCAGTAATAATTTCTGATCTTCCTACAGGAATAAACACATTTTGCGTATAATCTTCATAGCCGATTTTTGTGATTGTAACGATGTGGGGGCCGCTTTCTGTTGATATCGTGAAACTATCCCGTCCGGTGGGGGTATCCCCGACATACATCCCATCGATATACACCGAACATGCCGGGGGTGACGACCAGATTATCAGGGATCCTGTGCCCGGGGATAACGTCCCCGGGGATGTTTCTGGTGAGGAAGGTGACAGAGGCAGGGTCGCTGCCGGCGTCACCCCGGGTGTCTGGGCGGGGAGTCCCGGTACCGTGCTCGTTGACGGCGTGGCTGGTTCCGGGGGTGATGAATAGTGGATACATCCGGAGCAGCACGTAAAAAAAATGATTAATCCGGTCAGGATCATCAGGAAAATGAATGAATGAAAGGAATAACTTTTCATTAAATAGCATGAGGCGACTTTATCGTATTATGCCTGTTGGTTTTTTTCTGGCGTACCTGCGGGATGGTTAACTACCGGATAGTGAAGTGTTCCGACGATGTCATTTCCGTGAAGCTCTGGTAAAGCAACACCCACTCCTGCTTTTGTTCCGGGTGTCCTGAACCCCCCCCATCAAAACCTTTATCAAAGATAAACCCGGGATTCCCTCCGACATTACCGCACGTTCCATCCTTCAAACCCCATTTAACCACACCATCCATCATTACATCCAATTTTCCCGGAAATTCCCGCCTCGTTTTAATTTTCATTTCAAAAAACTGGTTGTACCGGAGCAGTATTCGGCCGACACATGCACCACAGCTCCATGGAAACGCCTCACTCCATCAGGTAAGGTTCTCCGGGAAGAGCAGGAACCTGCCGGGAATTTTCCTCCTAGCGGGTCAGTCGCCTGCCAAGATATTTCTTCCATCGTGCGATTTTTCCTGTGCGATACTGGAAGTCAGACGCGGTTTAAAATATTTATTAATAGTTCATCACCCACTTTAACATAGGTACAGTAATGAAATCCACCCGCCAGGATATCCTCGCATCCCTTAAAAAACTAAAGAGAGAAGTGGCAAAAGAGTATTCAGTCAAGACGATGGGGGTGTTTGGCTCAGTCGCCCGGAATGAGCAGACCGGGCAGAGCGATATTGATCTTCTGGTGGAGTTCTCAAAGCCGGTGGGTTTTGTCACCTTCATGCGGCTGGAAAATTTCCTTTCCGGGCGACTGGGAAACAAAGTGGATCTGGTGACACCGGATTCTTTAAAGCCGGTGATCCGGCAGGATGTGCTCTCCGAGGTCATCTATGTCTAAACGGGAGGTGAAACTCTATAGCTCACGGATATCGATGATGCAATCTCTGCAATACAATCCTATACAAAAGGCATGACGTACGAGCAACTGCTCGGTGATCGGAAAACACGCGAAGCGATCATTCTCAATTTTGTGGTGATCGGGGAAGCGATCAAGAAAATCCCGCCAGAGATTATCGATCGGCACCCGGGTGTTCCCTGGAAAGAGTTTGCGGGAATGCGGGACAAGATGGTGCACGGGTATTTCCAGATAAGTCCAACAATCATATGGGAGACGAGCCGGCACGATCTCGCACCTCTTGCAGCCGGGGTAAAAGCGCTGCTCCGGGAATATGCCTGAACTGTTTCATGATTCATCTCCCCACTAAACTCCCTCTACATCCGACCCCCCGGTCAAAGACTTCTTTATGTACTTCGGCGAAACCCGGTGCGAACCGTCCACGAGCGACTCAACGAACTGCCACACCCCGATAGGAGCCCCCGCGACCGGTGATCGTGTAATCAGGAAGAGGCAAAACGGGTAAGGATATAGTTGGTCAGGGTTTTTCCGGTGATGGGTCTCGTTGATGCGTCAACCCGGATGAAGAAAAGTTCTTCACTTCCGGATATGACAAACACCGGCTTATCTGACGGCATGATATGGATATGACAGAGTGTCTTACCCGAAAGAAAGGGAAATGAAATATGAACAAATCTGCTTACAGTATCAAACACCTCAGGAAGATATTTCCGGACTACGGAGTCAACAATCATCCTCCGGTACCCGTCAGTATTCCGGTCTTTTTCATGTAATTTGTGATAGTCATCCCCGATCCCGGTGATCCGGCTCATGTTATTAATCCTGTCCTCCTGGACACCGATAATGAGGTCTCCCCCGTCAGTATTCAGGAAACCGGCTATCGAACGTGCGATAATAAATTTAGAAGCGTTATTACGGTATTTCCTTATTTCGGCCGACTCGCTGGCAAGGATCTCCTCCATGGAGAGACCGGTACTCCACAGGGACTGGTTTTTGAATTCAATGCGATCGGTTTCTCCCGTATCTATCATAGCCTGGACGGTTTTTATATCATCTTCCGGTTGCACCGGGGATACGATCTCCCTCTTTTTCAAAACCAGCAAGGATCCTGCGGCAATCCCGACAAAGAGCAGTACCTGGACGATAATCCCTGCTACTGCCGATAGTTCCGGGACAATAAAAAATGCCGCAACAAACGAGTAGGCAACGCCGCAGCTGCAGGCAACGTACAGGCCACGGTCCGGATAGAAGTACGCAGTATACAGGATAGGGAAGTAGAAGAGCTGAGGTACAAGAGTTCCATAACCCATGGACATCGAGATATAAGCGATCCCGATAATAGAAACGATAAACGAAATAATTACCCAGGACCTGACGAGATCGGTGTGTGACCAGGGGAACTTCAGGGTATCTCCATATCCGGTCACATCTGACGACGGGTTCATGGAATATTATGCATTAGATCGGATTGTTATTTATAATATCCCCGGTGTCGTGATGGAATTGACGGGCATTCCCCCGGAATCTTCAGGCCCCCGGGGGACTGGACTGCCGCTCCGGCATTACAAGCGTATCCCGGGCACACTGAGGGAACCACCATAAACGCGGGTAACTCTGCCTTACCAGAATTAGCTGGGAAACCATGAAGGATAATGTGGAGAGGATAACCGGGAGCCTTTTTGAATCGTATCATCCAACCACGTTTGCTCGGGATTTTCCCTACAATATATGATTTTCATGCATGAATTTCTCATGATTCTCCTTCACCTTCTCCGGAAAATTCATCGGACTCCAGTGGCATATCATCAGCTAAAAGCAGAATATCTTCATAATCGTAAAAAGAGCTTCCCGGTGCATAGTCATCTGATTCGTGAATAAAGGAGTTGAGCTTTAGGATAGGCACTATCGGTACTCCTTCATACACGTGTATTTCCTCTTCAATGAGGGTAACTACCAGAGGAATCGCATCCTCATTCGTGATACTTTCATAAAACGTTGTTCTTTCTTTATGTTGTTCAATAGCTTTTTTTAATGCAGATAACCGGTAACGGCTGCCTGCCCATTTTTTACATTCCACCAGGAATGTCTTGTTGCTCTTTTTAGAGATAACATCATACTGCCTTCGTTTTTTATTCCAGGTTTTTACGGTGTTGACCGTAACCCTGAAATCATTTTTTTCAAAAATAAACGCCGCTAACCGTTCAAAATTCTGCCAGACAGTTGCCTCTGATACCATCTCCAAATCATCGACGCTTCTGATATCTTCAAATTCATAACGTGTGGTATCCATGGTCTATTGATCCTGGTGCATCGTCCATAGAGGACCTGGAGATTATCCCTGTCCTAATCGCATCGCATGATGCACATATCTTTGGCCGGTCCAGATAATGCAAAGGCAGGGCGGGTGAAAGTGTCCCGGCACCTTATGTGCCTGCCCGGATCCCCCGGAACATTTTGATAATAGGCTCTGGCATCAGCTCTTTGAACGTACTCANACTCCCCCATTACAACCGAATTCCCGGAAAAATATAGCAAAACCCGTGTTATTACCCGTCCAAAAGTATTCATACTTACAATGCTTACAATTTGAATATGTCAGCGGTAAAGCGTATACCCGTAACTGAACCGGTGTGGAAGGACCTTGCCGAGATGCGTTCGGCAGGCCAGACCTATACGGACCTTCTGGCTGAGATGATCGAGGACCGGAAGAAGCGCCGGTTGGAGGAAGATGTCGGGAGGTGGAGCTGCCGGAAGAAAGAGGATTTTGTTTCACTCTCGGAGATTAAGGATTGACATTTTCCCTGGTACTCTGGCATGAATTATCCGATGAGATCAATCGCCTGCCGGAAAAGACACGCCGGATAATCAAAACTGCCCTGAAACGGCTTGAAGAAGACCCGTTCCCGGGAAGTCAGGGGGATAAAGAAAAACTGGTCTTAAAAGGCGGGGTTATCATATACCGGCTTCACATTTCCCGGAGTTATACCNTGTTTTACGATATCGATAAAGAGGNAAAACGGGTGATTGTCCAGGAGATCCTGCCNATCGAACAGGCTCATAAGAAATATGGATATCACTGACTTTTGTTTTTCCCTCAAAACCCCCTTCTTCCNTTACATCCCGTAACTCCAGCCCTGAAAACTGCAATTTCCTGGTTAGTATATCTGAACAACCTGCAGCAGGTCTGAACAGGGATGAGATGCCACTACATTCCCGGGTAAGGGTGGTATGTACACCGGGAATGGATGATACAATCCGGGATTTGCATGCAGGACTTTCCTCTCATAATCTGAAATTCGGGGATACGTATAAAAACACGGGCGGGAATGGTGAGATCATATGACAGAACCGGTTGATGCAGTACGGGCGATTCATAATGCATTCAGGAATGATCTGGAGCGGATCGATNCCGCCGCGTTGAACGCAGCACAGGGCAGGGAAGGCCTCAATGCCACCATCGAACGTTTCCGGTTCTTCAACGAAGTCCTGGTCTGGCATGCCCATGGAGAGGAGCTGGCTATCTTCCCTGCACTCGAGACGGTCGCCCCCCTGGTCGCTGAAGCATATGTGAAAGATCACCGTGGCCTGGACGCGGCATTTGACGAACTGAACAGTTCGTACACTGCCCGCGACCCCCTGAAAACTGCCCGGGCCACGGCTGCATTCCGTTTTCATATGAATATCCACCTGAATAAGGAAGATACCCACCTCTACCGGATCTTCCGGGAACGGATCTCCCTGCCCGAGCAGGGGAAGGCGGTTAGTGTCATGGCCGGCACAATTCCCCGGGAGCGGTTCGCGGACCTGGTGGCGTGGCTCTTCCCCTTGATCGGCAATGACGACCGTGAGAACATGACCCGTATCTGGCAGATGGTACTGCCTGCCCCCGCATTCGCCGGAGTAAAGGAACTTATCAGGAAGGCTACCGGCAGTGACTGGGCAGAACTCACCCGCCGCATCCCGACGCTCGAAGGGAATAGGTAAAAATGCCTCAGGCAGGGTGACCGGGTCTTCCGGTTCCCGGATGCCATGGTTATTTCAGGGACCGGACCGCGTTGGTTTTCCTCCCTCGATGCCAATTACTAAATATGAACGGGGTATAATGGGAGTTCATGGATGAAAAAATGTCAAAACCAACGTGGCTGAGGATCGCAGCCGCAATACTTCTCGGGGGTATTATCGGAGGTATCCTTTTCCTCATCGCAACGCTCATTATTGGAGTGATAAACGATTCCCTGGGGATGTCCATTCCCATCAATCTGCGAATAGCAGAGAACCTTTGGAGTTCTGTTCTCCTGGTTATCTTTATCGGTTTCTCAATAGCCGCCCTGTGGTGGAAAGTGGAGACAACGCCCCCGTCAGANCCNGAGANNCCGGATAACACGGTACCCGACATACCGGATGAGTTAGTGGGAAAAATATAACCAGACACGAGGATATTTTTTTATTCTGGTGGCTGATATTAGCGGCCTCAGGCAAATCCGTCGTCGTACTGGCACTCCCGATCTGCCGTGCATATTCTCCTGCTCACGGTATGCGTATTCTCCCCGGTGTTAAGAGAATACGGTGAAAACTTCGTTTTTGATCGTCAGGCACCTGCCCTGCAAAAAGGGGGAAATTCTTCTGATTTTGCACAGAGATTCACGGGGAGGTATCGCCGGTGATGAGATAATCCGGGGATGAGAGAGAAAACTCCCTTTTCCCTTGCAGAGGTATTCAAAGGGATTTTGACTCGTACGGGGCGTACCGGGCAACTCCCGGTGGGTAAATGTTATGTATTCCTTCTCCCCTATCAGGAGGTGGTGACGAACTGATGTCGACGATTGTCCATTTTGATGTACCCGCAGAGAATATTGAGAGGGTGAAGAAATTCTATTCGGTGCTGCTCGGCTGGAAATTCGAATCCTACCCGGAGAAGGAGTACAACTTAATTACTACAACGGACCTGGAGGGTGCTCCCGGAATCGGGGGAGGGATGGGGAAACGGATGGACCTCACGCAGCATATCGTGAATTACTTCGGGGTGAAATCTATCGATGCTTCCCTTCAGCAGGTAAAAACTCTGGGCGGCAGCATACTCATGAATAAGATGGCCGTGCTCAGATGGGATTCCTTGCCACCTACCGGGACACCGAGGGCAATATGTTCGGTTTGTGGGAAGCAGATACCGGGGCAAAGTAGCTGACCTCCCCTACACAACAAACGTCTTTTTGATCTCACCGTTTTTCATAATGGATATCTTTCCCCCGGTGGTCGAGACGACAAAACCGATTGCACCGGTCATCTGGGTTATCCCGGCGACAGAAGAGTGCCGTGTCCCATACCCGTCGGGTATTTTCAACGGAAGGTTGTCAATGATAAAATGCCGTCCCGACGCCTCGATGTAGCCGTCCTCGCGGATGACAAATGCGCCGTCCATCTGGGCCAGCCCCTTGATCACCTCGGCATTCTCCGGGCTGGTGATCTGGCGTTTTTCCCCGGACTGGCCCTCAAATGAATTGATGGTGCAGGGCCGTGAATGTTCCATCACCTTGTGGGTGTCCCCGATAACAAATGAGGTGCCGACCACATGCCCTTCCCTGCCTTCCCGGGATATCTCCACGCAGAGGTGGAATATGGCATCAAAGACGGTCTCGTTTACCCGGGTGCCGGCAAGAAGCTGGTACTTCCAGGGGTCTGCCCGGATCCTGCCTGGCGTCCCCGCGGAATGCTCGGTGATATCCTCCCCGAGGAGGAGTATCCCCGAAATCCTGTCGCTGGTATCCCGCAGGGCGAGGATCTTCCAGGCAACCCATAGTTTCTCCCCGGTTTTCTTCGTGTTTTCAAAGGCGTGGATGGCATACCCGTCCCGGCAGAACACCGGATCATTGATCATCGTGATCATCTGGTTTGCATACCGTGACTGTTCCGGTACGATAGTCCCCACCAGGTTCTTCCCGGTCATCTCTGACGGCGGGTAACCAAAGACCCCGAGTGCCGTGGCATTGGCATGGGTGATGGTCCCCTCATGGTCCGCGGTAATGACCATTCCCGGTACTCCGGCAATAATTTCTTCGAATGAACCGGAATTTACCTTTTCTCCGGTCATCACCTGCCGGAATTCCCGGGATAACGGTCCCGTATCCGGTGTTTTCTCAACAATCATGAGATGCCCTTTCAAAGGGTCGAACCCGTCCAGCCTCCGTACCATGATGGTGCAGAGAACCCCCGGACCGTCTTTTGTCACGAGCGTCTGGCGGGAACAATGCCACCCGGCCTCATTTTTATCCCGTGACATGGTGCGTGAAAATTCACGGTACTCGTCCGGTGACCGGAAAAGGTCGGGAAGTTCCAGCGATGGTATCGCTTCGGGAGCATAGCCAAGGAGTTCTGCCAGGAAACGGTTGACCTTCTTCAGTTTCCGCCCGGTGGCAATTGCCACTCCCATCCGGGACCCCTCAAGGACCGCATAGATCTGGAGATTTTGTGAGTCCAGGGCTTTTGATTCGAAATGTTCCCGGATATACCGGAGTACATGAGCGGATGCAGTGATGAACAGGTCTTTTTCGTTCCTGAACCCGGAGAGGTTAAATTCCGTTGCATTGTGGAGGTCTTCGATAACGAGAGATGCATCCTGCAGGATACCCTGCCGGTCCCTTACCGGCCTGCCGGGGGAGATATCAACGGAAAGATAAGAAGCCCCGGTAGTTTTGATAGTGTCCTGAACGGAACGGTTTCCCGGTTCCGTGCCGCACATAAGGACAAGGTTGTATGTGCATTCTTTCATTTTGTTTATTGCATTTACCGGTGAAAAAGCCCGGTCAATCCTGAACCCTCCTTCCTGTACGAGAGCGGATAATAGTACCCGGGGGAAAGGCTGGGAATTCTCGATAAACAGGATTGACGACAAAAACCTGCACGACCTTGAGGGAAACAGACTTAATGATCTGATAGATTGCCGTTTGGATAAATGTTTGTTGGGATTTATAGAAAAAAAACGGCAGACATGTGTCGGACTGGTTAAAAAAACCCGGTAGGTGTCTGTTTTTTTTTCGTTGTGAAAACCGGATGTTCACCGTAATGGGATTCAGCCGTCTCTCCGGGGGAGGTGCTCCCTTCTCTCCAGGAGTCCCGCTGGCACGGGGCAGGGACCGGTTATCGGCGCAGGAGAACCAGTGTTTTGAGTGAACCGGTTTTACTTTTATGGTTCGTCCTGAAATTCAACTCCTGTGCCAGTTCCGGGAGTCGTGTCCTTCGTCAGCCTTTATTTTCCGGCTTCCGGTCCTTATTTTCATCCTCAAACCCGGTAAAGTCCGGTTTCCTGCGGTCTTTAACTTTTTTGCGGGTTATTATGTTTTCAGATTCCAGCCCGGTAAGGGTCGGTATCTCGTGATTGTCAGCTTTTGTGCGGTGGGGCATTATGGTTTCAACTCCGTTCCCTGACAGGATAATCTCCTGTCAGATCAAGCCTCATGGTGCGGGACAGGGTATAAAGTTCACCTTTGTCGCAAAAATCTGTACTATTAACGCTTATTCGTTGATCAGAACACCAGGAGCAGGGGACCGGACGTGCAGGGAGCGGGAAACGACCGTTCAATCGGTTGCCCGGTTTTTTCCCTGAAAAAATATATTTAAATCCCGGCCGGGCGACACAATCCGTATGGAGTATCCTGAGCTGATAAAGGGTTTTTTCCTCTCGCCGGTTGAAACCTTCCGGAAGGTAAAGGATACCGACTACCGTGACACTCTCGTGTATTTCCTGGTCCTGGTGCTTATCTACACCGTTCTTTCCGTCCCCGTCATGCTTGTTTCACTCCGGCCGGCGTGGTTTACCGGCATTTTTACCTTGCTCGGTACCGGGGCGCTGTCGGGATCCGACATCGTTATTATTGCGGTTATGATGATCATAGCTGCTCTGGTACTCCTGTTCATCGGGGCAGCCTGGCTGCATCTCTGGGTGTTCCTCTTCGGCGGCAGGAGAGGGATCCGGGAGACTTTTAAGGCACTTGCATTCGGGGAGACCCCGGCCCTCATGCTGGGGTGGATCCCCGTGGTCGGGATCCTTGCAGGGATCTGGGCTCTCATACTTTCCGTCNTGGGTATTCGCGAACTGCACGGGATCTCAACGGGTCGGGCACTGGGAGCCGTCATCGTTGCGGTGATCATCCCCCTGCTCATCCTGGTCCTGCTTGCAGCCTTTCTCTTCATTGCATATACCCAGACGAGTTCCCTTCCGGTAGCCGGGTACTGAATAACCCCCCTGTCCTTTTTGTCCCGGAAGTATCCCCTTTTTTTTAGTATGCGATGACCTGGTCATGGTTCTATACAATACATGAAATAGAAAGAGCAGATATTCATGCATGGTAATTTATTGGAGGTACTTGTTCATGGAACCAGGAAAGATGTATTCACTGCCTACATTGCCGTACNGCTACAAGACACTTGAACCGTATATGTCTGAAGCTCAGCTGACCCTGCATCATACAAAGCATCACCAGGCATATGTGACCGGTGCAAATGCAATCTTTGAGAAATTCGATAAGGCACGCAAAGAGAAGACAGACTTTGATGTGAAAGCGACCCTGAAGGAGTTGTCATTCCATATCGGGGGGTTTAAACTCCATAACATGTTCTGGCGGAATATGGCCCCTGCAGGGAAAGGCGGCGGAGGATTGCCCAAGGGGGAACTTGCAAAGGCCATCGATGCAGAGTTCGGGGGATTTGACCGCTTCAAAAAGGAATTTTCCACGGCCGCGACGAGTGCCGAGGGTTCCGGCTGGGCTGCATTGACCTATTGTCAGATGACCGGAAGACCGATCATCATGCAGATCGAGAAGCATAATGCCAACGTGTTTCCCGGGTGTCCTATCCTCATGGTCCTCGATGTCTGGGAGCATGCGTATTACCTTGATTACAAGAACGACCGTGCGAAATTTGTCGACTCATTCTGGAATGTCGTGAACTGGGACAAGGTCGCAAAGCGCATGGCTGCTGCAGAGAAGAAATAACCGGGATCAGTCACGGGGAGTTCTTTAAGAATTGAGATTATCCGGGACCGTCTTATCCCATAATCTCCCCTTACATTTTCGTATCATCCCCGTCGGCACTCTTGAATTTTTCTTTCATACGATTATGACAACTGCCCCGGGAACGAATGGACCATCAAAAATTATTGCAGTGGGGGGAAGATATATTCACTCCAGATTGGGGATTCACTAGCATAATTTCCGGTCTTCCGTAATAATAGAAAAAGATGAAGAGGGATATTCCGCATTCTGCCCGGAACTCCAGGGGTGCTATGCGCAGGGTGAAACCTATGAAGAGGTGCTGGACAATATCAGGGAGATCATCCGTCTCCCCCTAGACGATCGAATGGATTGGTATCAATATCCCTTTACCGTATCGAGCAGTCCCCCGAGTTTCTGCAACTCATCCGTGAGGTTGGCCGGGTTCCCGGGACCGTTCGTCGCCGGGTTTTGGAATCCGAAATCACGGGCCGAAAACTGCCTGCTCTGCTCAAACCGCTTTTCGAACGAGGTCACTTTGACATCAATAAATGCTGAACCATTGACGTTGAGCGTGATGGACCCCTTCCGGACCAGGGCTGCTACTGCCTTGATCGCCGGGATAGTTCCGATGGTCACGGGTATGGTAACCGTTGTATTGCCGCTGCTGATGACATCAATGTTGGATTGTTCACCGTGACCCAGGTAGTTTGGGGTANCATCAAGGTACGAGACATCAAAGGCCACTTTATTGAGTTTCGCCCCGATGGGATTGGGATTGAAGATAACAACCGTGGTATTTACGGTCATTGCCTGTACGGTGACATTAGATAATTCGATATCGCTCACGGAGACAACCGGATCCTTAATCGGCGGCTCAGTACATCCGGCGATGAGGATAAAAACAGCAAAGAGCAGTAAAATGCCAGGAAGGATGAACTGTTTCATACTGAGAACTCATTCTCTGATATCTAAATATGTCGGTGTTGTGAAACCCTATCCGGGTAGGATGAAAACACTCTGAAAAGGATCTATAAAATCGTTCGTTTTGCAAAATACACTCATTTCAGGGACTTTGCTGGAAGGGCACGTAAAAGCCTCCTTTTTGCATGTCCGATACCAATCGGAGCCCTTAAAAAGCCCGGAATAATGTAAGGTATTTTTTGAAGATCCCTGTCTTCTGCATTTTTCTTTGCGCAACGTGCGTCCGGAAAATGAAGGATTATTTTGTTCTTTCATAATATTTTTTAAGATTTTGAAGCGCTGTTTCAACAGCCTCCAATCCGTTTTCGAGAAAAATAATTCCAAAAACAGCTTCCATTGAAGAACCTTTAGTTTCATCATTTTCTTGAGGAAGATTGGCAATAATCGGTGAATCATTGAGCTGCAACGAATCCCAGAATCGGGATAATGGCTGATTTTCTACGAGTTTGTTTCTCTCATCATGCAGGAATTCGTTCAGGGGGATTTTTTGTGTTTCCTGCAAAGACCAGGTACTGGCCATAACGCCGGTTTCCAGTGCAGCATCACCTATGTATGCCAGTGTCTTTCTGTTTTCAGAAACTTCCAGCATTTCCCGCAGGTCCGGTGAACTCAGTAATTTTGTTCCCCCAGGTTTGACCGGATTATTCTGCGCTTCATTGAAGACCATCGTGATCTCCTTGTACAGGAAAATGAAAAAGAACAGAGCCGGATTAAGAAATTCATATCCTGTTGCAGTTTTTATCCGGGGAATATAAAATTCCTTAATTCTTTCAAATCTCTTTTCAATCTTCGAGATATCTTCTATCGATTTTTGGGTGCGTCCCTCTTTTTTCAACAACGTCAGATTTTGTTCAATACGATTCGCCTTTCCCAAAAAAGACCGTGCCATGATTGCGTGAAATTTCACAGTCTTCCCCTCCTTCTGGCAATACATCCTCTCATTTTTCAAGGATGAAAAAGCCTTGGGTGTCCTTTCCCCCCCCCACCCACACAACCTCTCGCATATGCCCCTCAGGGAAGGACGGGCAACAGATCGATATGCCCATGTGGGGTGCATTTGATAGTTGATGATGGAAATACTGTTTATCAATCAACGGTTGAAATGAATTACGGAGAATGCAAAAACCTATGAAAAAGATTGTCATTATCGGCATGCCGGGCGCAGGGAAGAGCACCATGGGGGTAATCCTTGCAAAAACCCTGGGACGGAATTTTACCGATACTGATATCGTGGCACAGGAAAATACCGGAAGGCTCCTGCAGGAAATTATTGATGAGGAGGGGACCGGTGCTTTCCTGAAAACCGAGGAAAAAACGATACTCTCGCTTCACGGTCACCATGCAGTTATTGCCACAGGGGGCAGTGTTGTGTTCAGTGAGAAGGCAATGGAACACCTCAAAAAAGATGGCGTTGTCGTATACCTGAAGATCTCCTTTGAGGAGATGGTCCGGAGACTCAATAATATCACGACACGGGGCATTGTCCTGGCTGCGGGCCAGGGTCTTCGTGAAATGTACAACCAGAGACTCCCGTTGTATGAGAAGTATGCCGATATAACGATCGATTGTTCGGACGGCGATTTTGAGCATTGTATCGGAAATGTCATTGACGAACTCCATAAATTTTCGGTATAGTGCATATGCCGGCCTGGTGCCATCCCCCATCACCGACGGTCACCGCCGTAACTCCCGATCCCGGGCCCTCCAGACAGAATCTTACCTCATTCCAATCCGGGTACCTCAGCACAACACACTTAATCCCTTGCTGCCTAAGCAGGCATAGGAGAGAACTACCATGAAAACGTTTTTTGGTTATCCCTGCATCGGCATCGCAGTTGTCGTGCTTGTCGCAGCAGCCGTGCTTTTCACCGGGTGTACTCAACCCGACGGCCAGCAAACCCCCCTGGCGACAGGTTCCCCGGGCGGGAATTCCGGGCAGGGCGCACCTGCTCCGCTCGTTACCAAGGTGAATGCATCCCTTCCTTACGGGGTAAACATCTCGGTCCCGGCAGACTGGACGCGGCAGGACGTCCTCTCAATCGGGGCCAGGGACTATGGAACTACGACGGTAAATATCGCCAATTTCTACTCTCCGAGTGCCATCCCGGGTGACCCGGCATCCTACACTACCCTGAGCGTTGATGTCGATCAGAACCCCGGGGCGGACTTTGAGAAGTATTTCAACAACGCGACCCTTGCCGTTGGAAAGACCTACGGTGTTCCGATACAGATGGAGGCCCACAGTTACACCATAACGATATCCGGCTACAAATCCTACGAGCTGGATTTCCAGACCGCAGAGGTGAAAGGGACCTATATATTTACCTCCACAGAAAACGGCATGTATATCTTCGCCTTCAAAGTCCCGAACAAACCCCGGGCAGTCCAGGCATTCCAGGCAGAGATCGTGGATATTTATAAATCGATCAGGATCAATCCCCTGACCGTTGAAGTCCCCCGGCACCGGTAATGAATCTTATTATTTTTGCAGCAGGGAANGTTTGCGCACAGTGCCGTTCACCTGCGCGTTAATTCCACACTTCCTCCCGGACATCAGATCATACCGGCATCAGACCACGATTCCGGCTTCCATGAGTACAAAAAAAATCCGGACAGGTCCCGGTCCGGTCCGGAAAAATTTTGCTTCCGGCACAAGGACAAACTGACAACCAGAAAAAGAAAAACTCCCGGCGGTAAAAGATGATTTTATCCGGTCTGATCTGCATCCTTTTTACCGGATGCTTTCGAGCTTCTGTTCGAGGAGGTCAAGTCCCTTCCTGATGTCTTCAAGGTTCCTGCCACCCGTGAGAATGATCTTTCCCGAAGAGAAGATGAGTACGACGATCCGGGGATCTTTGATCCGGTATACAAGCCCGGGGAACTGTTCGGGCTCATACTCGATATTTTCGACATTGAGCGTGATGGCTACCTTGTTGAGATTGATGTATTTGCCGAGATCGTAGGAACAGACCATATTGGTGACCGCAACGTTGGGCTTTTTGAGGGTTTCGACACCTGCCTCTTGTAACGATTTCATGATGACAGCAAGTCCGTCCGTGAGCGCCTGATGGGTCCGGATGCCGGTGAGCACTATCTTGCCCGAAGAAAAGATCAGGGACGCAATCTTGGGGTCCTTGATACGATATACTGCACCGGGGAACCGTTTCTTATTAAGTTCGCAGTTCTCGACCTTTTGGGAAAACGCAACAAGATCAATGGAACCGGCGACGCTGCCGGATGCAACGATATTCTCAATCTTCAGGGATTCGTATTTTTTATCAGCCATCTTCTTTTCTATGAAGTTCTTCGAACCATAAGACTACCGTGCAACCTTTATAGCATATCCTTTTGCAGTGTGCCAGAGTTTCTGTCCGGGAAGAGGGACATCTTTTTTACCCGCTTTCAGGACCACCGGACAGGGGCTTGAGGGGGGAAAGGGAAAGGGAAATCATGAGCAGATCAGTCGTATTCCATGACGAAGTTTTTTAAAAGAGCATGTGCGACGCAGAGGTGAGACACGCCTCAACCCACCATTGAATGATAACGATATCAGACCTTGCTCCGGTTCGTGAATGATCCCGTACGGTTGTCATCCTGCTGATGGTACTCCACCAGCCTCCTCACTTCTTCCTGCACCTTCTGTTTATCTTTGAATCCGGTAAAAAAGATGCGGACACCGTCAATGTCGTCTTTTACGTATGCTGCATCAGGATAGAGAATGAGTACGATCTGACCATCCGGCCCGAAATGAAACTCTTTGCTCTCCCCTTTCATATATCGTTCCCGCTGCTCTTTTGACGGTGCAGCATATTTATTCTCGTACCTGAAGATACCCATAACCCCCCCTTACGGTTAATGATCTTTTGCCGGGTGAAGTTAAACCTGTTGAGCTTGACCGTGCCGTGATTGCTGCCTTCCCGGGAATTAGTCCTTTCATCAGAATATGATAGAATATTCGCCGATCAGAAAAAGTACCCGGAAAAGAAGGGGGAGTGAGAACCGGATCAGGATCTCGGCATCGCGGGATACGTATCCCGCAAACCCTATCTTCTCCCGAACATAAAGGAACGTAAAGGTCCACAAAAAAATTGAGCCATCGCCATGCCACCCGTCAGACCCCGTACACTCCTCCTTGTTCTCCTCCTGACAGCGGTCATATTCTTTACCTGGACCACGTACCAGTTCGCCGAGGCCAGCCGCCAGAGCGAGCGCCATACCTATTTCTACACCATCGAACTCTCGTACACTGCCGCAATCGATAACGTGACCTTTCTGCTCCCCGTCCCCGGGCTGAACACTACCCCGGTTTTGATGGAATCTATCCTGAACGGGACAGCCTATGGTATATCCCCTGCCTGGAACCTCTCAATTGTCAGTGAGAAAGGGTCTCCCATGCTCGCCATCAGGGCTGCCCGGATGGTCCCTGAATATCACGGGTACCCGGTCGCGATCGAACCCGGAGTGAGTGTCCTGCCGAAAACCCTGGTCCCCGGCCACGAGTACTCCAGCGATACTCCGGTCCTCATGCCCGTCACGGTCGCCGTCATGGAACAGGTTTCATCGGCGATCAACACCCGCGACCCGGTCGGCCATGAACCGCTCTTTTTCCCGGGCGGAAGCTTTACTCCGGGACCCTGTGTGACCCCGGCCTGCGATGGACTCGTGTTCAGCCACCACGTGCCCGTATATATCAGCTATACCACTGACCACCCGGTGTCGATATCGCTCCACGTTACCGTCCAGGGGTCCAACTCGGTCTGGAAAGGGGGCTGGCTGAGTAACACCTATTCGGACACCGTCGCCCTTGATATCACCAACGGCACGCAGGGGTGG
>Ga0031655_10000394_pt1 | contig 27626 bp, 22 predicted proteins | sample FrelakmetHBP12HB_FD_55187 | JGI IMG/M metagenome (GOLD analysis project Ga0031655, IMG submission 55187) | Freshwater lake sediment microbial communities from the University of Notre Dame, USA, for methane emissions studies -HBP12 HB | ecosystem: Environmental > Aquatic > Freshwater > Lake >... | reverse complement strand
TGATCCTGGTTGGTATCGGCGTCGTGACTGCCGTCCTGAATCTGGGCCAGCGTTATCTGACCGAATGGATCGGGGCACATATAGGTTACGACCTGCGGAATGTTATGTATGACCGCATCCAATACCTGCCCTTCACTTATCACGACCATAGCACCACCGGTTAATTGATCAACCGCTGCATCGAGGATGTGCGCGCGGTCCAGTCCTTTGCAGGAGATAGCCTGGTACAGATCGTCCAGTTGGGGGTGCTCTCGGTTGGGGTTGTGACGGTTCTGATCGTTCGCAACCCATCGCTGGCAATCATCGCCCTCCTTCCGCTCGTCCCAATGGTGATGATGACAACTGACTTTGGCCAGCGCATCACCCGACTCTTTTACGATGTAGACAACACCCTCGGGGACCTCTCCGCCCAGTTGCAAGAGAATGTATCGGGTGTCCAGGTAGTACGCGCCTTCGCCCGTGAGCCACACGAGATCGAACGCTTTGACCAGATCAACCGCACCTATTTTAAGGCCCGCGTCAAAGTCCTCAGCGAATGGTCGAAGGTCATGCCCACCACCAACTTGCTCATAACCATGAGTACCATCCTGATTCTGATGGTCAGTGGCCCGCTGGTATTGCAGGGGAAGATGACAGTGGGCGAACTAGTGGCCTTCAATGCTTATTTGCTAATGCTTTCGGGACCGGTGCAGCAGTTAGCCTGGTTGGTCAATGCCATTGGCGAATCTGAGGTCGGTGCACAGCGCGTGCTTGAAATTTTGGATCACGAACCAGAAATCCAATCCCCGGCTGAAGCTACAGAGCTTGGGACATTGAGCGGCCGCGTGGAATTCCGCGGTGTTTCCTTACGCTATAAAGACGAGAAAATAGACGCCCTCTTCAGCATTGACCTGTCTGTTGAGCCGAATCAGGTCATCGCCCTGATTGGTCAGACAGGCTCCGGTAAAACCTCGCTGGTCAACCTGATCCCGCGTTTTTACGATGTGGGTGAGGGCGCCGTTTTGGTGGATGGCGTTGATGTGCGCATGGCGGAACTTGTGTCCCTGCGACGACAGATCGGGATTGTGNTCCAGACTTCGCTGCTTTTTTCCGACAATATCCGCGAGAACATCCGCTATGGACGTTCCGAGGNCACTGATGAGGAGATATTTGCAGCAGCGAAAGCAGCCCAAGCACACGATTTCATTATCAAGTTTGCCGAAGGTTACGAGACACTGGTCGGCGAGCGCGGCGTGACACTCTCCGGAGGCCAGCGCNAGCGGATTGCAATTGCGCGTGCCCTATTGATGAACCCTCGGATACTCATCCTGGACGATTCAACCTCTAGCGTGGACACCCACACCGAAAAACTGATCCAGGAGGCACTCGATCAGCTGATGGAAGGCCGTACTACATTCGTCATTGCACACAGGTTGGCCACGGTCCGTCGGGCCGACCTTATCCTTGTGATGGCCAATGGATGCATCGTTCAGCGCGGCAAGCATGATGAACTGCTGTCCCAAGGCGGGCTTTATAAGGAAATTTACGACATGCAACTTTCCCAACAGAACCACTACCTGGAGGAAGATAACTTAGACGAAGAATTGTTATCTCATCAGCAAGAAATCGATGCCGTGAAAGGTCGCCGCTCATCGGACCGCGCGTTAGCATAATTTGAGCGAAAAAACTATGGCTACTATTTCTATCACCCCTCCACCCTACGTCACTCAGTCCGAAGAACTATATGACAAGGGCATTAACCCGCAAAACACCAAACGGCTGGCGTTCTTCATCCATCCCTACATAAGGCAGCTGATCCTATCTGCCGTGATGATGCTCGTCGCCTCCGCTGCATNGGTGGCGGGACCATACTTTGTTAAAATAGCCATTGATAGCGGTATCGACGCCGGTAACGCTATACTCTTGCGCTACACTATTCTGGTTTACCTTGTAGTTTCTGTGATCCAATGGATCGGCACTTACTATAGGGTCAATATCATGGCCTGGATCGGGCAATCCATCATCTTTGATTTGCGCAAGAAGCTGTTCACCCATCTCCAGGAACTTTCTCTCGGTTTCTATACAGCCGCTACTCTGTCGGGCGCGTTATCACGAGAGCCATCAACGACGTGGAAACACTGCGGGACTTTCTGACCTGGGCCTTGCTGGCAATTGCCCGGGATGTCTTCACTTTGGCCTTGATCATTTTCGTGATGATGGGTATGAATCTACGTCTGGCGCTTCTCACGTTCAGCGTGCTGCCTATCATNATACNGATAACCATTCTCTTCCGGCGCGCCTCACGTGCAGCATACCGAAAAGTGCGCGCTGCTATTTCGTGGGTGAACTCGGTCCTGGCGGAGAACGTTAATGGAGTGCGCGTTGTCCAGGCTTTTTCCAGGCAAAAGCAGAACTACGAACACTTCAGGGACTACGTCAATCGTTACCATCTCGGGCGAGCAATTGCCACGGCCCGCATTTCATCCGTGTTCAGCCCCAGCGTGGACTTGCTCGGGGCAATTGCCACTGGTCTGGTGGTCTGGCTTGGTGGGACAGCGGTTCTTGGTCAGACTATCACTGCCGGTGTGCTGGTGGCATTCATCCTTTATATTGACCGATTCTTCGAGCCCATCCGCGACCTGAGTCGCCGTTACGATGCGCTCCAATCAACAATGATAGGCTGGGAACGCATCATGGGACTTTTAGACATACCAGTCGAGGTCCAGGATGCTCAAGACGCCAAGGATTTACCGGTCATCCAGGGCGAGGTGACCTTTGAGCATGTCTCATTCCATTACTCGGATGACCCGGCGCCCATCCTAACCGACATTGACCTGTAAATTCGCTCCGGGTGAGACTGTCGCCCTGGTCGGCGAGACTGGGGCTGGAAAGACCACCATGGTCAAACTGCTCTCCCGCTTCCACGACCCGACCGGAGGCAGTATCCTGGTGGATCGTCACGACCTGCGCACAGTGACGCAGGCTTCCTTGAGGCGGCAAATGGGTGTGGTCCTGTAGGACCCGTTTCTATTTAACGGGACAGTGTCAGAGAACATCCGCTTCGGGCGGCTGGCAGCCACAGAGGCCGAGGTCGAAGCTGCAGCACAGGCGGTCGGAGCCCACGACTTTATCGTCAATTTGCGCAAAGGCTATGAAACATCGGTTGAGGAGGGAGGCGTAATGCTCTCAGTGGGTCAGCGGCAATTACTTTCGTTTGCCCGCGCCTTGCTGGCCAACCCGCGCATTCTCATTCTCGATGAGGCCACCTCCAGCGTGGACACACAGACGGAGCAGATCATTCAAAAGGCCCTGAGGCAATTACTGAAAGGGCGGACATCCTTTGTCATTGCACACCGCCTCTCCACGATCACCAATGCCGATAGGATTGTGGTAATCCATGATGGCAGGATTATTGAGCAGGGCTCACACGCTGAGTTATTGACGAAGCAAGGGATGTATTACGACCTTTACCGGACGGGATTTCAGGATTAGAAAAGAGCGGCCGTGTTGGCCGCTCTTTTCTAAGTAACTGGTTGTTTATCACGGTTGCAATACCGTCCAACTTGCCTGACCGGTTATGGAATTCGGGCTGGTGGTGACCACCTTCACTACGTAACTCCCACAGTCACGTTTATAAGCATCCGACACATATGTCTGTGAATCTGCCGCAGCAAAGACCATCGACTGGTCTGTGGTGGAGTTAAGTAATGTACCGTTATCATCGTGAATTTCAAAATGCCATAGCACTGTCACCGGGCCATTGGTGGTGATAATGACATTAAAATTGGTTGGGTTTGGTCCACCGCAGACACCATGGACGACTGCCGGGGTCGTGACGACCACTGTAGTGACCAGGCCGGTCGGGATGGATACAAACGGTACCAACGAGAGATCGCCGAATGTGTTGGTTACAGGCGCAGATACCCAGCAAAATGTTCCGGGATCCTGCGGACTTTCGATCTGCCACCAGGATTGATCGGCAATGGTGCCATGGATGGGAACTATGCTACCGGTAGCCAGTCCCCCCACAGATGAAAATGTGGTCCCGGGACCAAAACGGCAATTGGCAGGATCCGTTTTTGGCGTAACCATTGGCGTGGCAGAAGTAGGGCTGGGTGTCGTAGTTGACGTATCTGTGGGAATAAGTGGTGTGGGAGTATCGGATGGGACAAGGAGCGTGGGAGTATCAGATGGGACCAGAAGCGTGGGAGTATCGGACGGGACAAGGTTGGGATTGTTGCTTTTAGTGGGTGCGTTGATAGTTTGACAGGTCAACGTCAGGAGAGCACCTAAGATTGGCAACCAGATGCGAAAACGGCGTGCGTACATGGGAAACCCCTTTCTGAATGTTCGCTGCAATTTTGAACAATTCAACGATGGAGTCGATAGCGTCCTCATTATCGCGCTATCCCGGGTAAAAGGCAATTATTATTGACGAAAGTGTCCATAACATCAATGGCGTGCGCCTTTTTATCCGCCATTGGCACTGGTGGCAAATCCATATGAGATCAGACGCTCTCAACGGGAGAATCGGGAGACCTATTTCTATATTACTCAACTAAATTTATACTAGCGCATAATCTCGATCTGAAGAAGGAGTAAATTTTGAGGATGATAAACAATGGACCCCAATAGAAAATTATGGAATGAACAACAGAAAACTTTACGTAGTGCGCTTACATTCCCGGTGGACCATGACAAAGCTATCGAGCTATTCCTGACCCAGCATGCCATGCTCCACACAGCGGAGATGTCAGGTATGGGACTGTGGTCGTTGGAAGATGAAATCTGGCAGGGTTTGGATAACGAGTCTGCGCGCTGCATTCCTCAGAAGTTTGAACATTCCATTGCTTGGTGTTTCTGGCATGTGACGCGTTGCGAAGATATCACCATGAACATGCTCATCGCCGGAACCCAGCAACTGCTACTGCGGGATGGCTGGTTCGAACGCATACGTGTCCAAGAGGGCGATACAGGCAATGCAATGGAGGCGGATAGAATTGCCGATTTCAGCACCCGGATCGATATTCAAGCATTGCAAGATTACCGTCTATCGGTCGGCTGCCGGACGCGCGAGATCGTCCGGGCTTTGGTGCCGGACGAATTAGAACATAAGACCAGCGCCGCCCGTCTGCAACAGGTGCTTACGGAAGAGGCGGTGCTCCCTTCGCAGCAATGGCTTATCGATTATTGGGGCGGACTGACGGTTGCTGGCCTGTTGCTAATGCCACCCACACGCCACAGCTTGGTGCATTTGAACGAGGCGATGAAAATCAAACAGAAGATTATTCGAAAATGAAGGCAAACCTATCTTCAGGAGATTGCTCGCATGTGCTCAAATTACAATTAGGAGGTTTTCCTTTTCTACTTGATCACCGACGCTGTGTCAGGTACAGCCACGTCATATGCCTGCTCCTTCTCGAACTTGAACTGCTGGGTATACAGGCGATAGTAGTGGCCCCGCCGTTTGAGCAGTTCAGCGTGTGTGCCCATCTCAGCGATTTGACCGTCTTGGATGACCACGATGCGATCTGCCCGGCGAATGGTGCTCAGGCGGTGTGCNATGANNAAGGAGGTACGTCCTGCCATCAGGGCTTCCATACCGCGCTGGATCAGAGCCTCGGTTAAAGTGTCCACGCTGGAAGTAGCCTCGTCCATAATGAATATTTCGGGTTTTGACAGTACAGCACGTGCCAGACTGATGAGTTGTTTCTGTCCGACCGAGAGCAGGTTACCACCCTCGCCCACGTTCTGGTCATAACCCTTCTCGAAAGTCAGGATGAAATCGTGTGCGCCGGCAATTTTTGCCGCGGCTTCGACATCATTATTCGAGGCATCCAACTGGCCATACCGGATATTCTCGCGTATCGAACCGGAGAATAAGTGCGGGGTCTGGAGCACGATACCCACGCGGCTGTGGATGGACTGCAGAGTATAGTCGGTGTAGTTCCGACCGTTGATACGGATGAGACCTTCCTTCGGTTCATAGAAGCGGCACAGAAGGTTGACGATGGTCGTCTTCCCACCACCCGTCGGCCCAACTAAAGCAATGGTTTCACCTGGTTTTACCTTCAGTGTGAAGTCGGTCAGAATGGGCTTGCGGTCTTCGTAGTAGAAGTGAACGTGGTCGAACTCGATCGCGCCCTGGATCGTTTCTGCATCGATTGCGTCGGAGAGATTCTGGACCTCAGGGATAGTATCGAGCAACTTAAAGATGCGTTCTGCTGAGGCGATGGAATTCTGTATGTCTGCATAAACACGTGCCAGGTCCTGCACCGGCCAGATCATGAAGGTCAGGTACGAGACAAAAGCCTGGATATCGCCTACCGAAAACCTGGCGGTCACGCTCTGTAATCCACCGTACCAGACGATTGCTCCCAATGCAAAGGCGGTGACAATCTGAACGGTCGGCAGGAAGAGCGCTGAGAGCCAGGCAGCGCGATAGGAAGCTTTGAACATGTCGTCCGTTATGACGGAGAACTCTCTCAGGTTTTCGTCCTCGCGGCCGAGCGCTTTGACCACACGCACACCCTGGATGCTCTGATTGTACTCGCCAGTAATCTTCGAGTTTGCGCGGCGGGATTTGCGGAATTCCACCAGGATCTTCTTCCGAAAGTTGATGGCAATCGCGAGCAGGATGGGAATGATCGCAAAGACAATCAACGCNAATTTCCAATTCAGNATCATCATGAAAATGACCGAGGTGATGATACTGACAATAGCCCAGGTCACATCGAGTGTGCCCCAAGTCATCAGGCTGGAAATGCGGCCCGAGTCAGAGGTCACACGCGCCATCAGTCGGCCTACCGCATTCTGACTGTAGTACGAGAGTGACAGGTCCTGCAGATGGTTGAAAAGAGCCCGGCGTATGTCGTACTGGATACGTTCGCCCAGGATGCCGACCAGGTAAATAAAGATGAAAACCGTAACAGCCTGAACCACCTGCAGCCCGCCATAATACGAGGCGTACTTTATTAAGATGGGGATGCTCTTTTGGGCGATACCCTGGTCGATCATGTTCTTGTTTATGTACGTGAACATGGCATCCAGGCTGGCGGTAAAGGTGATGGCGACCAGGAATCCAGCCATCCAGCGCCAATGAGGTTTTACCAGTCCCAGGATGCGCCTGAAGGTTGGGGTGGTCAATTGGCTGGTATGTTCTTCTTCTTCGAGTTCAATAAGATCGTCAGGCATTCTTGTTTCTCCAGGAGGAACGACACACATCTTGCGGGTACGATCTGTGTCGCCCCTACAAATTACGCAGAAGCAATTTCTTCTTCCAATTCCTCATCAATGCGAGTTTGGATGTTATAAATCTGGCGGTACATTCCGTCCTGGGTGACCAGTTCCTCGTGGCAACCTTTCTGGACGATCTCACCTTTGTCCATGACCAGGATCAAATCAGCGTTCATCACGGACTGTATGCGATGGGCGATGATAAACGTGGTGCGGTTCTCCATTAACTTGTTCAGCGCGCCCCGGATTTCGGCTTCAGTCTCAGTGTCCACGCTGGAGGTGGAGTCATCTAGGATTAGGATACGCGGGTTCTTCAGTAGAGTGCGAGCCACAGCCACGCGTTGCTTCTGCCCACCGGAAAGCGTAACACCCTTCTCGCCAACAAGCGTGTTATATCCCTCCGGGAACGACAGGATCACGTTGTGGATGGCGGCGGCGCGTGCGGCTTTCTCGATTTCTTCTTGCGATACATCGTGCCCGACACCGTAGGTGATGTTCTCACGGATCGATCGACTGAACAGGAACGGTTCCTGCTCCACGATGCCAATCTGCTTGCGGAGGTATTCGCGCGGGTACTCCCTCAATTCCTCACCGTCAAGCAGGATGCGTCCATCGCTATATTCGTGAAAACGAGGCAGCAGGTTGACCAGTGTGGTCTTGCCCGAACCGGTCGAACCGAGCAGGGCAACGGATTGTCCCGGTTGGATAGCGAACGAGATACTCTTCAGGACATCAGTATCCCCATCGCTGTACTGGAACGAAACGTTCTCAAAGACGACTTCGCCCCTCACCGGACCGTTCAATTGCACAGAGCCATCGGTCAGGGGTTCACGTTCCTGTTTAACGATTTCCATCAAGCGGTCGTAGGAGACCAAACCGGTGGAAGTGTTGACGATGATGCGACCAAGGTTGCGCATCGGCCAGATGAGCCAGACCACCAACCCGACGTATGCCGGGTAAGTGCCAATGGTTATTTCTCCATGTACTGCCAGGATGCCAGCATAAATGAAGCCGGCGAGCATTTGAAAACCGCATAATAAGTCGGATAGTGGCCAAAAGAGTGATTGCATCCGCATGAGTCTGCGACCACGCAGGAACTTCTCCCAATTATCCTTCTCGAACTTGTCCATCTCGTAGCCCTGACGGGCAAAGGCCTTGACCACGCGTACGCCGGTCAGGTTCTCCTGCAGGGTGGTTGTAAGCTTGGCTTCCTGCTCCTGATAGGTTTCGTAAGCCTTGGACACCTTATTAAAGAACCACATCGAAATGATCACGATGAGCGGGACAGCAGCAATGGAAGCCAGCGCCAGTTTCCAGGAGAGCGTCCAGATGGCGATGAAATTTATAATGAAGAGCAGGATGATACGTCCTACGCCGATGGCCTGATCGTTGAAGAAAGCTCGCACTGAGTCTACATCCGAGGTCACGCGCTCGATCAAGTCGCCGGTGGGGGTCTTCGAATGATAGGCAAAGGAGAGGCGCTGGATGTGGTCAAACAGGAAATTGCGCAAGCGCCGGGTGATGTTCTCAGCCGAGTAGGAAGCCATGCGGCTGGAAAGATAGGCAAATCCGCCCTCCACGATGGCCAGGCCGATAAAACCCAGGGCAATTAGGATCANGGTTCGAGAAAGGGTCCCAGCAAAGGGGGCCGTGTTCCCGACAACGGTATCAGCGAAATTTCTAAGCAACAGGTAGGTCAGCGTTTTGGCAGTCGCAGAAATCGCCAGGGTCACGTTTGCCGCCAGGTAGGTCAACCGGTAGCCGGTCATCATCTGCAGCATTCCGACCAGCTTCTTCCTGTTCAGGACCTTGCGGAAATCGAAATATGTGGATGTGGGTGCAATAGTTGCCATAATCTATTTCCTGTTGGGCGTGCTAAATCTATCCGTTTAAGACAAAAAAACACGGTGCTGGAGCGCACCGTGGTGAAAGGCCAGAGGAAGTTGACGTTCAGTCAACAGGCGCACTCCGAGAAGGTAGAATCATGCCAGCTGCATCGTTGGAGCAGATATGCAGTGATCTAAAATAAACCTTAATGAACATGAAGTGTGCCTCCTTTCCTTAAAATCATATTAACGGGGCAGAGTCTATCATCGGAGTAGGAGAGTTGTCAAGGAAATTATTTGATCAGCCACCTGCTGTGACCTTTTCGGTCAAATCATTGATCCACTTACGCGAGAAATACCGCCTTAGCCCTAAAACAAACTTGGTAGTTTCCTCACTCAGTGTCAGTGCATACACAAGATGAACGGGGAGGTGGAACAGGAACGCGCCTGCCGCTGTTGCCGGGACACCCACCAGCCATATGATGATTCCATCCAGAAAAAGCGAGAAACGTGTGTCACCGCCAGAGCGCAGCGTTCCAATAATGATAACGTGATTGGCCGAGCGTATCGCTAACCCCAACGCCAGGACAGTCAGGATATTGCGGGCGTCTACGATCACATCCGCTGTCACTTTAAAAAGCTGGAAAAGGTTCCCCGCGAACAAATAAACCAGCAAGCCCATCAAAGCCCCCGCGGTAATATTCAATCCGAGCGAACGACCGGCGTAGCGGTATGCCTTATCTTTTTCACCCTGTCCGATGAGGTTGCCAACCAGAATGGCAGTCGCACTTCCGATGCCGAGAAAGATCACGAACGCCAGTTGATCGATCGTTGAGACAATGTTAATGGCTGCGATGGCACCCGTCCCGATATGGGCATAGATGGCACTATAGGTAGTGACACCCATGGACCACAGGAACTCATTGGTGATAACCGGCAAGACCGGTTTGAGCACCGACAGTATAAACTTGAAATCCAATTCCAACAAATCACGCAATGATGCTGCAGATGGGTTTAGACGATTCCAGTAAACGACCGCCAACATTGCCAGACATTCCAAGACACGTGCAATCAGTCCTGCGATCGCCGCGCCGTTAACCCCAAGAGCAGGGAGTCCAATCGCTTCCCAACCAAAAATGAATGGATACGCGATCAGGATATTAACTCCCAATGCAGCTGTGCTGACCACCAATGGCAAACGGATGTAACCCGTGGAGCGCAAGCTGATTCCGTAGGCGGTGGAAATGGCATAAAAACCATAGGACCAGCCAAAAATACGTAGGTATTGACTGCCCAATTCGATGACAGCTGTGTCTTCAGTATACAGGTGCAGCACTGCTCCCGGAAAAAACAGCGACAGCACCCAAAAAAACAATGCAGCGATCAATCCCAATTTGATTGCCAAACCAAGAACNCGGCGGACATTGGGGATGTCTTTCTTTCCCCACAATTGCGCTAAAAACATGGCACAGCCGCTGACAATGCCAAACATCAGGAGATTGAGCAGGAACCATATCTGATTCGCCAGCCCAACTGCAGCAATAGAAGTGTCCCCCAATTGCCCAATCATGATTACGCCCACCATATTGAGCAACGAGGTAATCAGGCTTTGCAAAGCTATCGGTAAGGCAAATTTGACCAGCAGGCGGAAATACTCGCGGTCCCGGTAGAGCCCAGCCACGCGTTCAAAAATTGAAATCAAATGATGCTCCAGATTCAGGGATACCCGCCCAATTATACAGGCAAGAACTGCGTATGATAGGCTTTTAGGGAATCTTCGTGATTTTTGTATTTTATAGGGAGTTATTTGGTTACTTATTCTGCCATATCAAGCCAGGCCAGGACTCCCAAGCCAGCAGCCCGTCCACTGGCAAAGCAAGCCATGAGCAGATACCCGCCAGTAGGCGCTTCCCAATCCAGCATTTCCCCCGCGCAGAAGATACCTGGTACGGAGCGAATCATCAAGTGCTCGTCGAGCTCTTCAAAGAGAACGCCACCCGCACTGCTGATGGCCTCGTCTAGTGGCCGGGGTGCAATCAGTGGAATTGACAATTCTTTGATTGCGGAAGCTAGGCATTCTGGATCGGCGAAATTCTGTTTCGGTACAAATTCCCTAAGCAAACCGGCTTTAACATCTTTTATGTGAATTGTTTTTTCGAGGTGGCCGGTGAATGTCCGCGAGCCCCGCGGCTGGGATAGTTTATCTATAAGATGCTGTTGTGTCCGGCCTGGGGCGAGGTCGAGCTTGATCACTGCGCTGCCATTGGCTTCGATTTCATCCCGCAGTTGAGCGGAGATGGCATATATTAAACTGCCTTCGACACCGGTAGATGTAATGATGAATTCGCCCTGTTTGCGAAATATATTCCCCTTTGAATCGGTAAAGGATAAGACAACTGATTTCAAAGGAAATCCTTCAAAACGGTTGCGAAAAATATCGCTCCAGGCGACATCAAAACCGCAATTGGCTGGTTTTAAGGGAGCAACTGCCACCCCGCGCGCGACAAGCAACGGAACCCACTCACCGGTAGAACCCAGTCGCGCCCAACTTCCGCCTCCAAGTGCGAGTACCACCGCATCGGGGTTCACGCTTACTTTTCCTTCTGGTGTTTCGAATTGTAGAGAACCGTCATTGCCCCATCCACACCATTTATGCTGCATACGGAAGGCTACACCGGCTTTGCGCAAACGCAGCATCCAAGCACGTAAAATCGGAGCCGTTTTCATACCAACCGGAAACACTCTACCGGATGTACCTACAAAAGTATCGACCCCTAGTTCATGCACCCATTGAAGCAGATCTTCAGGGCTGAATTTATCCAGCAATGGTTCAAGCCGTGATCGGCNTTTCCCATAACGAGAAAGGAATTGCTCGCGCGATTCTACGTGTGTCAGGTTTAAACCCCCTTTTCCTGCGACCAAGAATTTACGCCCCACCGAGAGCATGCTGTCATAAAGATCAACCCGTACACCGCCCTGGATTAAAACTTCAGCAGCCATAAGTCCCGCCGGGCCACCACCGACGACCACGACCGAGCTGGATTGGATGGAATTGGTTGCAATCAAATTCACTGGCCTGCGAGAACCGTCATCTTCGAGCCTTCTGCTATAGGAATGTCTCCAGCAGTCCTCCCACCTCTTCCATGTTGAAGACTGGTCCATCCACGCAGATGAGTTTCTCGCCCAGATTGCAGCGCCCGCACTTGCCCATACCACAGTGCATACGCGCCTCGAGTGTAACGTAGTTGTTTATTGGAGCAAAGCCCATTTTGTCCTGGAGCATCTTCGTTACGAAATGGATCATAATTGGCGGGCCGCAGGTGATGGAGACAGTGTTTTCCGACGAGGGAGAGACTTTTTCAAGCAATTGGGTGATCATCCCAACATTTTGGTCCCACTTTTCATCCGGATTGTCCACCGTCAGGTGCAGATTCGTGTCAGAGGCAGCGCGCCACTCATCGTATTCATCAGTAAAGACCAGCAGATCTGGACGGCGTGCAGCCCACAGGATGGTCAAGGTCCCGTAATCAGAGCGGTGATCCAACACATGCTGGATGACCGGACGCAGGGGCGCACCGCCAATCCCGCCGCCAAGAACAACCAGGTTTTTCCCCTTGAACTTTTTCATTGGAAACCAATTTCCCAGCGGGCCGCGTACGCCGACGATGTCACCTTCGCCAAGCTCATGCAGCCCGGTTGTTACTGACCCGAGGCGGGCTACCGCGAAATCAACCGCCGGTCCGCGCCCGGAGGCATTGGCAATTCCGAAAGGTGCTTCGCCCAGTCCAAACGCTGAGACGAAGGCAAATTGCCCTGGCTGGAAAGTACGGAAGGCTTCACCTCCGCNATTCGACATCTCTACACGGAAGAGTTTGATGTCAGCGGCCAGGTTACGCACTTCTACCAATTTTCCCAGGTATGGAAGCATGGGGTTCTCGTTCATGCTGGTTTCTCCAGGTTCATTAGCACTTCGGTTATGTCCACCCCGGCAGGGCAGACTTCGATACAGCGCCCGCAGCCGGTGCAGGCCGAGGCCGCGCCCAGCCCGTATTGTTCGGGGTAATAGTAGAACTTACAATAGAAACGGTTGCGTAAGCGTTCACCTTTTTCGGCCCGCGGTTTGTGCCCTCCAGCCACACGGCGGTAATTTTCCCCGGCACACGCGTCCCAACAGCGGATGCGCTCGAACTCACCCGGGGCAAGCATTTCATCACGGAGGGCGAAACAACGACAGGTCGGGCAGACATAGGCGCAGGCGCGGCAGGAGAGACAGCGCTCGGATATTTTCATCCAATACTCGTCATTGAAATGCTCCGGCCATTTCCCCTTTTCAGGAACCGGGAACTGTCCGCTGTAGGTAGACTGTTGGGGCTTCGTGGAAGTTTCCTTCCACTCACCACCTGGGATGATAAAACGACCTTTCTCGGTTACCGCTTCGACCAGGTAACCGCCATCTGCCTCGTAAAGCATGATATCCATATCGTGGGCGTCGTCGGGTGCACCACCGACCGATGTGCAGAAACAGGTTGAACCCATTTCCTTGCAGGCCAGGCCAATAAGAGTGGTATTCCCGCGGCGGCGGGCGTAAAAAGAGTCAACCGGATTGGTATCCAGGAAGAGGGCGTCTAGCAATTTGACCCCGCGAGCGTCGCATGGGCGAACACCGAAGACGACGGTTTCCCAGTCCGGAAATGTTTCCTCTAAGTGGATTTCCTGTCCCGTTTTTTGTATGGTGAACAGGCGTTCGGTCGGCGGAAAAAAGATTTCCTTGACCGACAATACCGGGCGGTTGGTATGGGTGGATACTGGCATCTGCTCACGCCAGGCAATTTCAACACTCTTTGTCACCGGGCGGTAAAGCATAATATCGGATACTTGGCGTGGGGCGATGAGCTTGCGCGCGTTGGCAATGCCATCCAGCCACGCTTCCAATTCCACCTGCGAGATGAGCCAGCGTTTTCTTTCAGCGGCGGGTTTACTCATCTCAGCCCTCCTTGTACTCGCCCGACAGCACTGTCACAATTGGGGACGGGGTAACAGTGAGTCCGGCACGGTAATCGAAGGCCGCCTCAATTTCATCAGCCAGTTTCTGATTCAATAGGCCGATGGGAATATTCATCGGGCAGGCGCGTTCACATTCGTTACATCCCACACAGCGGCCGGCGAGATGATAAGCGCGCCCCAGGTGGAAGGTGCGTTTTTCGTTCAGGCCAATGCCCAAGCCAATGAAAGTCGAGTCATCGCGCTCGTACAGACATTCCGGACAATTGCACATTGGGCAGGCCTGCCGGCAGGCATAGCAACGGATACAGCGGTCGAATTGGCTCAACCAGAACTCCAGGCGTTCGACTGGAGTNGCACCTTCAAGTTCGGCGANTTCTTCNCGGGAATTCGATGAAATACGTGGAATGAAGGAGGATGTGGTTCCGCTGATCAATGTATCATAGATGATTGGCACTGCCTCCTGGCAGGTGACACAGCGGGTTTGCAGGTTCCCATCCGGACCTCGGATGCCCTCACAGGCCACGCCCAGTACGTAGACCTGGTCACGCCGGTATAGATTCTCGGCCAACATGACGTTAATTGCTTTACTGTCGCAAGGTTTGACCACCACGGCAACCGGTTTTGGCGTCTCTTTCCCTTTGACCGGACGGAGCTTGGCAGGCAGGTAGGTGGTCAGATTGTTCGTGCAATCCGGGTTCCAGACCAATTGCCCGGTCTCCTCGGGGGTGTAGACAAAGACCGGCCGAGTCCGGCCGCGCTGGCTGACTTCGTAACCAATCACGCAACTGACCTGTTCGCTTGCAAGCAAATCCCTGGCTTTCTGACGAATGGCGTCCGTCTTGGCGACGCAGTTCGTCTCCGGGTAGGAGATGGCTTCACGAGCTGCTGCCAGCTTCTGGCTTACAGCTTGCCGCTCCCCCGGGTCAACCCGCCAGCGAACCGGGCCCAGCGCGCGCACGGACGAGGTGAACTCCTCGGCAATCTTGGAGAATCGTTCGCCTTCTGAAGCAGAGACCCAGTCCAGTCGTAGGCGCTCCGGCTCCAGCCCAACAAAGGTCATCAGGCTGCGTAGAATGGGTAGACGTTTGGCGGCGCGGTGGTTGCCGGTATCATAGTGACATTCTCCGATATGACAGCCGAGCACGAGCACGCCGTCTGCGCCCTGGTCGAAAGCGCGNATGACCAGTTCGGGCGAGACCCGCCCTGAGCAGGGCACGCGCACTGCTCGGATGTTGGCAGGCGACTTCATGCGGGCAATCCCTGCCGTGTCGGCTCCGGTGTAACTACACCATGAACATAGAAAGGCGATTATCCTGGGTTCGTACATCATATCTCCATAAGTTTGACCGGCATTCAAGTACTGCAAATTGAATTGTCATGCCTGTTTCACTTGCCAAACTTTTAAACTGGCGAGGACTCCACTGCCAGCATACCTATAATTTCTGCGACCAACTCGCGATCATCGTAATGGATCAGNGTGATGGCTTTATTCGGGCAGGCCGCCGCGCAGGTGCCGCAGCCCTTGCACAGGTAGCCGTTGACCTTGGCTGCACCATTATCCAACTCGATGGCTTTGTAGGGGCAGGCCGCCGCGCATGTGCCACACCCGGCGCAGCGGGNGATGATCACCTCGGCTATGGACGGGTCNAGGGCAATGACGCCCTGGTCCATGAGCGAGAGGGCAACTGCGGCCGCGGCTCCTGCTTGGGCCACGGTATCGGGGATATCCTTGGGCGACTGGCAGGTTCCGGCGAGATAAANGCCTTCGCTGGTTGTTTCCACCGGGGCCAATTTCGGGTGTCGCTCGAGGAAGAACCCGTCCCGGCTGCGGCTGATGCCAAATTGCGCCGCCACCTGACCGGTATCTGCCTGCGGCTCGAAACCAGTTGCAAGGATGACCATATCCACTTCCACGTGATCGGGCTGGCCATGGTAGGCTTCGTCCCAGGCCACATGCAATTGCCCATTCTTCTTCTCGATACTTTTGACTTTACCGTGGTAGAAATGCACGCCCATCTGCGCTGTGCGGTTGTAGAACTCCTCGTAGCCTTTGCCGAAGGAACGTATGTCNCGATAAATCTCATGGACTTCCGCTCCGGCGTATTCATGCACCAATTGTGAGAGTTTGAGCGAGTACATGCAGCAGGCGCGCGAGCAATATTCGTGCGTCCTGGCGTCACGCGAGCCAACGCAGTGCACCACTGCCACGCTCTTTGGTGGTTGGCCATTTTTCAGTAGAACTTTTCCATTGGTCGGACCGCTGGCGTTGACCAGCCGCTCAAACTCCAGGGCAGTCAGAATATTGGGGATCTTGCCATAATTTAATTCGGGGAGATGCGCCGGATCGAATTCTCGGAATCCTGTGGCCAGAATGATTGTCCCGACGGTAAACTCCTCATGTTGTTCCTGCATATCGTGGTCGATAGCCCCGCGTTCACAGGCCGCCACGCATTCCAGGCACTCGGCACAGGTCCCACAGCGGACGCAGCGCTCCGCCTCCAGCAGGGCTTCTTCCTCGGTCAGTGTAAGGTCTGCTTCACGGAAATTGTGATAGCGTTCTTCCAGGGGGATGGTGCGAATGGGAACACGCTGCGCCTGAGAAGCTTCACCACTGGCAATGCGCGCCCGCACCTCAGACTCGTCCAATTCCACCGTCGGGGGCAGAATCGGCTCGCGCACGCCCTGTTCACCGCGCAGGTAACGGTCCATGCAGCGGGCAGCGTGATGCCCTTCACCGATGGCATCCACCACGTAAAATGTGGAGCCGCGGTGCACATCACCAGCCACGAAGACACCTGGCAGGTTGGTCATCATATCATCATCAGAATCGATCCCGGCTTTGGCAGGTTTGAGAGAGCCATCTCCCGGTAGAAACGACAGGTCGCAACCCTGGCCAGTGGCCCAAATGACAATATCCGCGGGCAGGACATGTTCCGTGCCGGGTAATTCGTCAATCAGGATACGGCCTTTGGCGTCGTAACCGTGGTATTCGGTGTGGATGCACTTCACGCCGACAACTTTATCGTTCTCGACCATGATTTCCTTAAACATGGTCGCACCGCACATCGTGACGCCTTCTTCCTCGGCAATTTCCACTTCCCATTCGAAGCCGGTCATCTCACCTTTCGGCTTGCGGAAAACCATCCGGCACTCGCTGGCACCGATTCGTACCGACGAACGGGCGCAATCCAGGGCTACATTCCCGCCACCGATAACGGCAATGCGTTTACCAGTCAGGTCGGGTGGGGTGCCGAGGCAAACCTGTTTGAGGAAAGGCAGACTGAGCCAGTTGTCGCGATGGTCTTTGCCAGGAATATCCACCTTTTTGGCTACGTGCGCTCCGGTGGCAATGAGAACAACGTCATATGGACCCCCCAATTTATCTGTTTTGAACAATCCCGGAATGTCGTCAATCCAGGTATTAAGTTGTAATTCCACGCCTTCGTCTAGAATCTGCTTGACTTCCCAGTCGAGCATCTCGTATGGCAGGCGGTGGGGCGGGATGCCCACGCGGATCATGCCGCCCGCTTCAGGCTGGGCATCGAAGACTTTAACCTTGTGTCCGAGGCGGACCAGGTCGAGGGCGACAGTCAAGCCGGCCGGTCCAGCCCCGACAATGGCTACCTGTTTCCCGGTTGGTTTTGGTTCGTGCTGAAAGGGTGTCCCAACGATGGACTTGTCGCGCATGTTCGGGAGTTCGTCGCGATGTTGGTAAGCCCAGTCCGCCACAAAACGCTTGATTCCCATCACGTTGACCGGTTCATCCACCTTACCACGCGAGCAGGCTGCCTCGCAGTTGCGATTACAAACCCGACCGCACACTGAGGGGAATGGATGCTCGCGCCGTATCGCCCAGTAGGCATCTGCGTAGCGTTTCTGTTTGACCAGGGCGATATACCCCTGGGCGCGCTGGTCAGTGGGGCAGGCGGCACGGCAGGGAGCCACACCTTTCTTATCGATGGCGAATGCGCCCGGGACGGCTTGGGCCGAGAAGCGGTAAACCGCTTTGCGCCTGCTCAGGCCGTGGTCAAATTCGTTACTGACATCGATCGGGCAAACCGAAGCGCAGTTCCCGCAACCTGTGCACTTGGACTCGTCCACGTAACGCGGCTTGCGGCGCACCCGCACTTGGTAATTACCGACGTACCCGGAGACCGATTCGATCTCGCTGTAAGTGAGGAGTTTGATGTTGGGATGGCGTCCCACGGACACCATTTTCGGTGTAAGTATTCAGGCTGCACAGTCGAGGGTTGGGAAGGTCTTGTATAGCTGGGCCATATGCCCGCCGATGGACGATTCCCGCTCAACCAGATAGACCTGCTTGTCTGCGTTTGCCAGTTTGAGGGCCGCCTCGATACCGGCGATACCGCCGCCGACCACCAGCGTGGCAGGCGTCATCTGGACCTTGCGCATGTCCAGCGAGTGGTGAAGGCGTACTCGCTCCACCGCCGCAGCCACCAATGCCCTGGCCTTGTCTGTGGCCTGTACTCGGTCACTGACCACCCAGGAGCAGTGCTCGCGGATGTTGGCCATCTGGAAGAAGAAGGGGTTCAGCCCGCCATCGGCACATGCCCGCCGGAAGGTTGGTTCGTGCATCAGTGGCGTGCAGGAGGCCACCACCACCCGGTTCAGGCCGTGTTCAGCTATATCCTGTTTGATCAGGTCCTGGCCGGGATCTGAACACATATAGGTGTAATCGCGCGCCAGTACCACTCCCTCCAGGCCGCGGGCGAACTCGGCCACTGCGGCCACATCCACCGTGGCAGCGATGTTCGTCCCGCAGTGACAAACGTACACACCGGTTTTGATTTTGGATAGATTCATACCATCTCCTGTATGGGCGAGGCACGCCTAGCTTCCACCAAACCCAAAATACCTTCAATTTCTGCCAATACCTGTTCATTGGTAAAACCATTTTGTATCGCCGCGCCAGCTGGACAGGCTGCCACGCATGCCCCGCAGCCTTTGCATAGCACCTCGTTGACCTGTGCCACCTGTTTGCCATTCCATTCGACCATCGAGACTGCGCCGTAGGGGCACAATCCCTCGCAGGTGTGGCAGGCGCCGCATTTATCGGCGCTGATAAATGCTGTGAAAGGTTCCAATTCCACCGAGCCGTGGTCGAGCAGATCGAGCGCCGCCGCAGCCGCTGCACCACCCTGGGCCACGCTATCGGGGATATCCTTCGGTCCCTGGCAGGCACCCGCCAGGAAGACCCCGTCCGTACTCGTCTCGACTGGAGCCAGTTTCGGGTGCTTTTCTAGGAAGAAGCCATCAGGGCTGCGGCTGACACCAAACAGCGCACCCACTTCATGTTGATCAGTCTGGGCTTCCGCCCCGGTGGAGAGTATCACCAGATCTACCTGTGTCTCGGTTGGTTCGCCTGTGTATACATCGGTTGTCAGGACTGCCAGGTGACCATCGGCCTGCTCTACGCGGATCTCCCCGTCGAATCGGGCGAATTGCACCCCGTGCCCTTCGGCCCGGTGGAAAAACCCTTCGTAATCCTTGCCGAATGCGCGCATATCCCGGTAGAACTCAACCACCTCGGCTTCCACGTACTCCCGGATGAGCGTCGCCAGTTTAAGCGAGTACATGCAGCAGACCCGCGAGCAGTACTCGTGTTCCTTGCCGCGGCTGCCAACGCAGTGCAGAATGGCGATTTTTTGCGGTTTTTCTCCGTTCTTGAGCAGTACTTTTCCACTTGTCGGCCCGCCGGAGTTGATCAGCCGTTCCATCTCCATGCCGGTCATGACATTCGGAAGAACCCCATAGCCATACTGTGGCGACTGGCGTGGGTCAAAATCGCGGAAACCGGTAGCGAGGATAATGATCCCAATTTCAAGTTCCAGCCGCGATTCCTTCTGGTCGAAATCAATTGCTTCGCGTTGACAGAATTTCTTGCAAGCTCCGCATTTCCCATTTTTAAAGTAGGCGCAGTTGACCGTATCGATGACCGGGATGCGTGGGACTGCCTGGGGGAAGGGGTAAAAGATCGCCGCGCGGTTCCCCAGCCCGAGATCGAACTCGGACGGGATCTTCTTCCACGGGCACTTATCGATGCAGGTACCGCAGCCGGTGCACAACTCCTCGTTCACATAACGTGGCTTGCGACGTATGGTCACATTAAAATTGCCAACATATCCGCTGACCTTCTCGACCTCGCTGTAACTCAGGAGTGTGATGTTGGGGTGGCGTCCCACGGACACCATTTTCGGTGTAAGTATTCAGGCCGCACAGTCGAGCGTTGGAAAGGTTTTGTACAGCCGGGACATATGCCCGCCGATGGACGGCTCGCGCTCAACGAGATAAACGTGCTTGCCCGAGTCAGCCAGACGTAGGGCTGCTTCAATGCCAGCGATCCCACCGCCAACCACCATAGCGGATTGTTTTACTGCCACCTTGCGCATCTCCAACGGGACCTGCCAGCCAACGCGCCGGACCGCAGCTGCTACCAGTGCCTCCGCCTTTTCGGTGGCCGCGGCCGGGTCGTCGGTGACCCACGAGCAGTGCTCGCGGATGTTGGTCATCTGGAACAGGAAGGGGTTGAGTCCCGCTTCAGCACAGGCCTTGCGGAAGGTACCCTCGTGCATGTTCGGTGTGCACGAGGCGACGATGACACGATTCAGCCCTTCCTTGTGGATATCTTCTGCAATAAGCGCCTGGCCGGGATCCGAGCACATATACGAATAATGACGGGCAANCACCACATCCGGTAAGGAGGAGGCAAACATAGTCACCGCTTCCACATCCACCATGCCAGCGATGTTTGTGCCGCAGTGGCAAACATAAACGCCAACGCGGGATGGANCCTGCGTCGGCGCGTGTGTGGAAAACGTCATAGGGGCGTCTCCTTTCCTCTGGACAACGATAAAACGAATACCATGGCTACCTCCTCGGCAACTAAGGAACGCTCACTTTAGATTGTGTCGTTTAGCACAATCTTGCGCAAGTGATATTTATCCTGAATTGGAGGGAAGGATGGCGGCAGAAGAAAAAAGGGGGATGGGAGAAAATGTTGCATTTATCCCCAAGAGTACACATTAAGGAGACTGGTAAATGGGTCAATTCTCGAAAATCTCGTGATACCCCTTATCCAACTCATCATTCGAAAGATGCGCATAGCGTTGCGTGACCTGGATGCTGGCATGGCGGGCNAGTTCCTGGGCTAGCTTGAGATTGCCCGAGGCACGCAGAACGGTGGTCACGAAATAATGACGGAATGAATGAGGCGTTATGCGACCTTCGGCCTGATCACCGAGGGCCTGGCGGACGCGTTCGCAGACAATGTTTCGTCCCGTTGATGTAGTGATGGGCTTGATCTTCTTCCCGGCGCCCTTGTCATGGCGGGCAAAGAGGGGCAGGGAGGGGAGTGGTCGTCCGGAACCACCATCAAGAACGGCCCGAGTGGAAAGATAAACCTTTAGCGCGCCCAGGCTGCGGGTTGAGAAACGCACGACAGCTTGNTTGTCGCCTTTACCGATGATGATTGCCCGGCCTTCNTTCCAGTCGATATCACCACGGCGCAGGTTGCAAGCCTCATGGACGCGCAAGCCTGTATCCGCAAGGGTCAGCAGAAATGCGCGGTCCCTCAATGCGCGTAACCGTTCATTTTGAATGTCAGACAAGTTGTTTTTGATATTAATCACATATTCAAGGACATTCTCGATATCATCACGCGGAAATTGGGGTAAACGCTGACCGGGTCGCCTGGAACGCTGTCGCAAGAGCAGCCGCAGGCGTGGTAGGTTGATCTCTGCGAGTCTTTCTGCTGCCAGATATTCATATAAGCGGACGGTTGAGGCCAGATAGAGCTGCTCGGTGGCAGGCGAGAAATCCTTGAGCGCATCAGCCATCCAGGAGGCAGCATCTTCCGTCAGCTGTGAGACGGGGGAGTGCTCCGGGTCTAGATGGTTTTCTTTCAATACAGAAATGAAAACATGCATTCCATTGGTATAGGCACGAGCTGTATTCACGCTGCGAGCCAATCTGACAGTATCTATGTATTTTATAATGGCTTGGGTTATTGAAGGGCTTTCCATGCGGATATCCATATGTTATTGATAATAATACTTATCGAAAGCATAGATATTTTATATCCAAATCCATTCACTGTCAAGCCCCCCACTGCAAAAAATATGGGCGAATTTCAAATGGATGAAAAGACGACCTTTCTGAAAAATTACCTGATTATTTTCCTAATCATTCTGCATTCAGCATTTATCCTCTTCAAGCCTCTCCCCCACTCCACCGGGAGGTGTGCCTTGAATTCATTCAGCTTTCCAACCCATCAATATTCCATTCGCCGGTTTGAATTTTACCTATGGTTACTGCAGATGGTCTCTACTGAATTCTACCTTCATGATGTACATAATATCCGGTTGATAAATGACGAATATGTAGTTGACGATGAATTTTCAGCGCACTATCTGGTTGGCGCGGGAGGGACTCACTGCCCGGTTTACCAGACTTTTATTCGTAAAACCGCACCAAGGTTGCAAAGTTCTCTTATTGTTGAACAGGAAGAGGAATTTCAATATGATATTATGGATACCCGTTGCAAACTTTGGTTCTTTGAAAATAAACTACCCGGGTACGCAATGCGTATCTCATAGGGGATGCGTTTGGATTGGCAACCCTCGATATGGGAGAAGGGATTGGCCCGGTATTTAAAAGTGGACAATTGGCAGCTGAAGCGATCATCAATGGCATTGTCTACTCGGTTGCTTCAATCCCGCGGTACTCCTTTCCATCCTTACTGGGATTGAGAAAAAGAGAGTAATTCGACAACGCTAGATAAGGAAAGGCAATTGCCTTGACGATGTAGAATATCTGTTCTATAATAAGGGCATGGATGCGCTCGTTCGCTTGAAAACCTTGACCGAACAGATGTCTCTGGAGCCAGACAATGAACATTCGCTCAACGCACCTTACCTGGATAAAACCGAGAACTGCCCGGACGCGGTTTTTGTTCACCCTGCGATTCTCCCCAACGGTCAAACAATCAAACTGCTAAAAACCCTCCTCTCCTCAGCCTGCGAACGGGACTGTTACTATTGTCCTTTCCGCGCCGGGCGAGATATGCGTCGCGCAACCTTCCAGCCAGAAGAGTTCGCCCGCTTGTTCATAATGTTGGNCGTCAGAGGCATCGCTGAGGGTGTCTTCCTCAGCTCAGGTATGATCGATGGTGGCATCCGCACCGAAGACAAATTGATCGAAACAGCCGACATACTCCGAAACAAACTCGGTTTCCGCGGCTATATTCACCTCAAAGTGATGCCTGGCTCTGAGCGCGCCCAGGTGGAACGCGCCATGCAACTGGCCGACCGGGTGTCGATCAATCTCGAAGCGCCCAACACCGAACGCTTGATCCGCTTGGCCCCCCACAAACAATTTACCGAAGAATTGCTCCAACCGTTAAAGTGGATGGACGAAATCCGCCGGACTCAACCGGCTTATTACGGATGGCAGGGATGCTGGCCTTCGTCTGTGACCCAATTCGTAGCCGGCGGCTCTGGTGAATCGGATCTCGAACTATTGTCTGCCACGCAGTATCTTTATCGACATCTCGGCCTGAAGCGTACATATTATTCGCGTTTCAACCCTATTCCTGACACTCCAATGGAAAATGAGCCACCCACTCCTCCGATACGCGAACAACGCTTGTACCAGGCTTCGTTCTTATTACGCGATTACGGGTTCGATTTGGAGGATCTACCCTTCGAAGCAGACGGCAAGCTTCCGATCCAGGATGACCCGAAACTGGCCTGGGCAATGCGAAATTTGGTGGAGCAACCGATTGAAATCAATCGTGCTGACCGCCATATGCTATTACGCGTCCCTGGGATTGGACCAAAGGGTGCCGATACCATTCTGCGGGCGCGTCGTCAGACAAAGATTAGAGATGTTGCCTGCCTGAGAAAGCTAGGGATTTTGGCCGAGAGGGCTGCCCCGTTCCTGCTATTGGACGGAATACGGGTTGCCTACCAACCTTCATTGCTTTAGTTCTCCAGGAACTTATAGGGGGGGTAAACCGTCTATTAAAATGACTACTTTTGTATATTTTATGGACGACCGGTAAAAAGGAGAGACCAGATGAATAAATCCCTCATTGCTCTTGTTTTACTCGCACTGTTGGTTGCAGCATGTAACCTGCCTGGTAATGGTGGTATTGCAAGCCAGCAATCACCAGACGCTATATTTACCCAGGCCGCTCAAACCGTGGCGGCAGAGTTGACACGAGTGGCCGTGCTCGCCTCTCCTACCTCTAATATTCTAACCGATACGTTCACACCGGTACCCACCAACACGCCTATCTCCACTAACACGTTTATCCCCACGGCGACGAACACCCCCATCCCATGTAACCTGGCTACATGGGATCCAGCCACCATTGATGTGACCATCCCGGATAACACAAAGATGGCTCCTAATCAGGTTTTTTCCAAAACCTGGCGTATCCGTAACGTGGGTACCTGTTCCTGGAATTCCAGTTACCTGCTCGTCTTCGACCACGGTGATGGAATCGGCATTACTGCCGGATACACACAGCAACTGACAAGCGGTGTAGTTAATCCTGGTCAATGGGTTGACTTGACGGTCAACTTAAAAGCGCCGGCCACTACCGGCACGTACACCGGTTACTGGCGCCTGCGTGACCCGGGCGGGATAATTTTTGGTATCACCCCCTCAGGCGGGACATTCGTCGTGAAAATTGTAGTGGTGGCAACAAGCGACGTCACCCTACTGCCTGTATTCGGAGAGAGCGGTTCAATTCGCTCTGACGGAGTAACAAGTACGAGTGAATTAACCGTTGGAGATTCTTCTTCGGATAAAGGCGTAGAGATGTTTCTGTCTTACGATATTTCCAGCATTCTATCCAACGCCACCATCACAAAAGTCAAGATCGACATGCGAAACAATACCATGGCAGGAAACCCCTTTGCGCTTGGNGTACTCAATTTATATCTGCAAAACTTTGGTACGCTGGATGGGACGGACTTTGTATCCACCTTACCAGGGGGTGGAAACCTGGCCGACTGGGGGTCAGCGGCGGTGCTCAACAACGTGGAGGCTTCTTCGGAACTTAAGAATGCCCTCCAGTCCAAATTGGGAACTTCCCGTTTTCAGTTGCGNCTCCAGTTCATAGTCCAAACGAATCACAATGGAGCGGATGACAAGCTTATGTATGGTCCACTCCCATTAACTGACCCGATCAATAATCCGGCGCTCATCGTGACCTATATTACACCGTAAAACAAGAATTCCCGGGAACTCAAAGTCCCCGGGAATTCGCTTGGCGTTTTCGCATCACGTCCCACGCTCCCATCCAGGGTCGGCCCAGGTGGTGCCCGGGAGGAACGGTGATCTTGTTAAGCCGCTGGGCGATTTGAGCGGCCGTCTGAGCCACCCCGGCCCAATCGTCGGCTAGGACAGCTATGCGCATTCTTTCTGCATTTTGCCCGGCCCAGACCCAATCCATACGGAATTTGTCGGCTTTAACCCAATAACCACGTTTTTCCCAGGCGGACACCGAGACATCGATTGTCTCGGCAACGGTGGCGAGAGCTAGGGTAATGAACGCGGCCAAATCGCGGGATTCGGCCCCGGGTTCTGTCTGTCGTGCGAGTTCACGTACCGCCACAACGATGGCCTTGTTTAGACGGTTCCGTTCCTTTCCAGCGCTATCGGGATTGATGATGCGGCTCAATGCAGTCTCCAAAGAAAAAATTGTTGCGGCGATTATACTGCAAAGGTTGCTGGTCTCTCAATAGATAGAGCATTCTTTCCCATGTAAGCAAAAGATTAACAGCAACACCTCCTTTATTGACGCACACCCACCTTGCGCTTATAATCTTGCAGTTCCGGGGAAGTGGCGGAATTGGCAGACGCGCAAGACTTAGGATTTTGTGCCGTAAGGCGTACGGGTTCAAGTCCCGTCTTCCCCACACTTCACCATAAATAAAACATGAACATAAGAAGGATAAGGCATTGAAAATCGAAACCCAACCCCGCGATGACCATCAGGTCACCTTGATCGTCGAATTGGAAACCGAGCAGATGGAAGGTGCGAAGCATCGTGCCGCCCGAAAGATTTCTGAACGCAAATCTATTCCTGGTTTTCGCCCTGGCAAGGCTCCGTACGAAGTGGTCGTGCGCAGTTTTGGAGAAAGTGTTATTTCCGAGGAGGCCGTGGATTTGCTCCTGGATGAGATCTATCCGAAGGCTTTGGAGGAAGCCAAGGTAGAACCCGCCGCAGCAGGATCGCTGGAAAAAGTCGAGGATTTGGATAAGAAACCCAAGTTTACCTTTACCGTACCGCTCGCCCCGACTGCAGACCTGGGCGATTACCGTTCAATCCGTTTCCCATACGATTGGAAAGAACCTGGCGAAGACAAGACTGTAGAAGCTATTGAGGAACTCCGCCGTATGTATGCCAAGACCGAATCGGTCAGCCGTCCTATCGAGGCAGGCGATTTTGTGATGATTGACCTGAAAGGTGTCCGGGAAAAGGCCGCAGAAGGTGAAGCCCCGGCTATTGACCGACCCGGTTTGCCCGTCTTTATCCGCGACGGCGAGAAGGATGATGAGTTCCCGTTNAAGGGATTCTCGAAAGAACTGGTCGGTCTGAACGTTGAGGAGAGCAAGTCGTTCAGCCACAAGTATGGGAAAGACTATAAAGACGAAAACCTGCAAGGGCATACAATTAAATTTGACGCCAAAATCAAGATGGTGCGCGGTAGTATTCTGCCAGACTTGAACGATGATTTTGCTAAACAAGCTGGACCCTTTGAGAATTTGAAAGTTCTGCGTGAGGCGGTCAAGGCGAATCTGGCTACTCAGTCCAAGACCGAATTCGATGATGATTATTTTGCCAAGTTGATGGAGAAAATCAAAGAGAAGGCAACCATCAAATATCCTCCCCAAGTTCTTGATCATGAACTGGAACACGTAATGGAGGATTTAAAGTCCCGCCTGGCGCAACAAGGCCTGGATATGACCGCGTATCTCAAATCTCGCGAGATGGACGAAGAGAAATTCGTCGCCGAGGAAGCCAGGCCAATCGCAGTTAAGCGCCTGGAACGCTCTCTTATCATTGACGAACTTGCTAAAGTCGAGAAGATCGAAGTAAGCAAGGATATACTTCAGTCTTCATTCGAGCAAACCTGGGGTGAATATCAGGGTGACGCCAATTTCCAAAAATCCATGCGCGGTAAATCCCAACCACCCAAACGGTTGATGAATGCCGTGGCAATGGAATCCGCTAACCGGGCCTATATCCAGCAGACATTGAACCGGCTCAAGGATATTGCTACCGGCCAGGCTCCAGAACTTAGCCTGGAAGAAGAAATGAATAAACCAACAGCCAAGAAATCTTCCAAAGCGGCTTTCCCAAAAAGCAATAAAACTGCTGGCGTAAAAGCACTAGCTGATAAAAAGGCTGCTTCGACTGCCACTTCGTCCAAGGCCAAGAAACCGGCTGAAAGTTCAAAAAAGCTCGCAACTAGGAAACCCTCTCCAAAAGAGACGTCGTCCCCGAAGAAGAAAATAGCCTCAAAAAAGTAAGCTCATTCTTTTTTT
>Ga0031655_10000385_pt1 | contig 27846 bp, 20 predicted proteins | sample FrelakmetHBP12HB_FD_55187 | JGI IMG/M metagenome (GOLD analysis project Ga0031655, IMG submission 55187) | Freshwater lake sediment microbial communities from the University of Notre Dame, USA, for methane emissions studies -HBP12 HB | ecosystem: Environmental > Aquatic > Freshwater > Lake >... | reverse complement strand
GCTATAAATATTCTCCGTTTCGGAAGCGAAATGCTTAGGCTTTATCTCCTAAGAAGCCCCTGCCTTTAGGCAGGGGAGGCTTCACAAGTTGATTATCGAAATTGGAATTTTTTGGGTGATTAACTTTAGATTTTGGGTATGATAACTGTCATATTTTTAGACAGTGCTTTATTTTGCGCTTATCTTTAATTAAATTAAAGAGTAATTTTAACTAGTTATCTTTGGCATAAATCTTGTATGGTAATAGATGGGCATTTGAGTAAGGAGAATTAATGGGATACTTAGACAGGATTACAAAAGCAAAAAAGATATTAGCTTCAATTCCTAACAAACCAACAAATAGTTTAGAACTAAAATATGGAAATATGAATGCTGCGCAAGCGTGGGAGCAATTTTTTTCCTTATTTATAATCAGATTCAAACATCTCTACCAAGTCACAGCCGATATTGATACTAAACCCATTCAATGGAAAACACTAAGTGATATCTACAACGTGTTGAATGACACGGTAACAAAACTAGCTGAAACTGCGCTAGAATTTAAATTTTTAATGGCTAAGTATGGTACTGACGAATATCCTGAATGCTTCAAAAAGCACTATGATGATATTAATGCTAGAATTACTGGAATGAAAACACAGGCACAAACCTGTAAACAACTTGCAATTCGCCATCAGATTACACAACATATTCTATATAAAAAGTATGAAGGGTATTTAAAGGAGATTTTAGTGCTAACACCTAACAAGCTATTTGATGACTATTTTTTACAGGGTGAAATGCCCTTGGATACTTTTGATGCTGAATGTGTAGATAAGGAAGGCGATCCTTTAGATAATTTAAAGTCAAAGTGATTAAGCTGGAATGAAAAATTCTACACTTTTGTTACCGCGAAATGAAAAACCCAAGGCTCTCATCGCAGAAATAAAACCAACGCGGGAATTGTAGATTGTGGTGCGAAGTATGTCATTTGGAATGGCGCGACCATCTTCAATATAAAGATTGGCAAAGACGATGGCTTTTTTTGCTAAGGCAGCCGTAGCAGTTAAGAACTCAATCTGCTGCGTCCATGGGACATACATTGCGCAGGCAACATAAAGTAAATCAACAGCAGGAAGCTGGTGATAGATATCCATGAAATCCCCAAAGACCACATCCTTCGAAACTACTCTCTTTTTGGGAATATCTTGGCATTCTACGCCATAAATAACTTCAGCGTTTGGGAGTAACTCTCTTGCAAGAAGAAGCGTCTGACCACAACCGCAACCTATATCTGCAAATCTTTGTGGCGGATTCTTGTAGATAGCTGCCCACTCTTTATTCAGGATTCTTTCCAAAGGAAAGCCCGATTGGAAAGTATTTTCATACGATCCAGTATAGTAATCATCGAAGTAGGTGGGTGAATATTTCATTAAGTTTTTAAGTCATTTATTGTTAGATGGCATTAGTAATTATAGTGCTCCTCGACAATTATGATGCCAGAGCCGCCTGCACCACCCGCATAACCGTTGGTTCCCAAGCCGCCCGCCGCTCCTACTGCACCAACTGCATAAGAGTAGGTTGCAGAAGGAGACGAAATAATCGCATCAATAAAACCGCCAGCACCCCCGCCCGCACCAGAATAGTTAGCTGTCGCAGCATTGGTTGAGGCACCCCCTCCGCCACCACCGCTATTTGTGGCTCCAGCATAGCCCGCGCCTCCCGCAGAAGAGGCACCGCCACCACCGCCACCGAATGCGGAAGATCCCCCGACGGCTCCAGAAAGATATAGTGTTCCAGAGCTACCCTCTCCTGTTGCTGGTCCGCCCATACCACCAGAAATATTGATCCCAAGGGCGGGTAGGTTCAAAGTCGCCGTACCCCCTGCCGCGCCATTTCCCGCGAAAGCGGCATGAATACCACCGTTTGCGGTGAGTAAACTCGTCCCAAAAGTAGACGCCCCACCATCGGTTGCCGCAGTTCCCGCGGCAGTTCCCGAACCCGACCCACCTCCTCCTCCCCCAACCATTCTCACTCTGAGCCAAGTTGCGCCTGCGGGAGTATTATATGTCCCAGATCCAGACGTAAGGATCGTCTGAGTGGGTACTTTTAGTTCTGGTCTTGGTGTAAGTCCCATATTTAGATCTCCCTGACGGTTAGAATACGCATTGACGAACATGATGCCGTTGGATTCGTTGTGTACCAATAAGCATCAACCTTGTGGAAACCCGCAGCCACAGGAGTTATCGCTTCGTTGGACATAGTGAATTGGCCTCCGGCCAGCACCTCATGGGCACCCGTTTCTATTCCTACTTGGACTCCATCCACATAAAATCTAAAGTAAACTAATTCTCCCACTACTGAGTGGCTATAAATACATGCAAAATTCATTTCAAGTGGTCCGCCACTTGTTTTTAAGGTTACACTCATGCTAGCCAAAGGAATTGGGGTTGTCGCTGTAGTAGTAACACTCGCCACCCCCACCGCCTGTGCCCAAGCTTTAGCAGCAGGTAGTGCATTCATGATAGGAGTAGTAGCACGGCTATCGGTAAGGCTGTTAGAGCCTACCGTAAGCGTGTTTTGAAGGTCTGCGTAGAGGTTAGACTTATAAGAGTGGATGGGGGTGATGATGTCAACAGCATCGAGGTATAGACGGATGGGAGATGCACCTGATTTCTTTTTAATTTGGATGATATGCCAACCCAACGCAAGCCCGTAAAGACTTACTACGTTGCTTGCTGCACTCCCGGAGGATGTCAACAAACCCGTTGCTGCGGGAAATGAGGTAAGTCCAGTTCCATTAAAATATGTGGAATAGCTGCTAAAGTTTGTAGTCCCCGAAGGGTTAGCTGCATCAGTCAAAGTAAACTGAGCGGTGTAGGCACCAGCACTTCCTGTGGCAAGTCTAAAACCCGCCCCCGTCCCAAAAAAGGTATACTGTACATACTCGTCATTACCTTCAGTGTAACAGTACCAACCCCCCGCTACTACACTATTTGGAGCAACGGTCCATCCTCCCCCAACATACACCATCTCTCTGGTGGACATCTTCCTTAGTACCCCAGGAGACACGTTATTATCACCGGCGGTGGTATCAGAATAAGTTGCCATCACATTATACGCCGCCAGCGGCAGCGCAGTGGCTGGTATACTTGGGGTCTTGGGTTGGTAGACGATGAATTTTACAATAAACGGTGTCCACGTTGCTACAGTTACACGATTTAGAGTAAAGGTATGCGTCCCATAAGGAAGACCAGAAACTATCGGTTGAATTCTTAAGGTAGTATTTCCAGCCGTATTGGGCCAAGCGGCTGCTGTTGCACCATCTATCTGATAGGTAAAGGTGTCACTCCCTCCTACCGGCCAATCATACAAAAGTATATCTAAACCAGTTCCTATGAAAGTAAAAATTAAAGAATTAGCGTCTGGGATGATGGCAAGTCCTTCAGGCCCGTAGAAGGTGCATATATACGACCACCGGATACAACTAATGTTGCTGTTCCATCATCCAAAGTAAATGCTGCCGAACGTGGTGTGGCGGTCATAAGTGAGAAGTCATCAGCACGTCCTGCTCCAAACTCTCTTGGATAGTAAGACCTAACTACCTCTTCATTCGTGTGATTGGCGTTCGACAGGAGGGTAGAGGAGTAAGAGAGGGCACACGGTGTAAACGCCTGCCCAACCGTTCCACTCGCGTTGAGGTACTGTGCGATGCGATACCCTGTACTATTTACGGGAGCAGGACTCGATGTAGGATTGTTCGAGTAGGACAGGTTGGCGTTACTGCTTAGGACCGCCGTAAGGGTGCCACCAGAAGCGTTGGTAGGTGCGCCTGTTCCTGCACATACCAGCGTTGTCGAGCTGGAAGTAGAGTAGAGAACGGTAAAAGTAGCGCCATTATTGGTGTACTGCGTCCCCGCTAGTATTGACGAGGAGGGTATCGTGAAAGTGTACCAAGTGTTACCATAAGGATTATAAGCGGGTGCCTGCGCTAGGGCAGCAGAGTACTTTTGACCACCAACATAGCCACTACCTGGATTCACGTTGAGAGCGGTGGTAGAGGCGGTGTTGAGGATTTCGAAGCCGTAGAGGTTTACACTACCGCCACTAAAAGCAACTTTTACAGTGTGTAGTCCAAGAGATAATCCTGAAACAAGAGACAAAATTGTGTTTGAAGAATAATTTCTTGTAGTAAGAATGTTAGAGAATGAGGGAAATGAAATTGTTACAGGAGACCCACTACCATCTACATAGGATAGGGCGCTGGTTGCTCCCCCAGGAGTTGTACCTTAGTTTATCAAGATACTTCCACGAAGAGCCATCGTAGCCTTGGAACATGCCTGTGCCGGAATCGTAGCGAAACGCTGAGTAGCTAAGGCGCTGCCTATCTAATTCGCTTTTTATAGTCATATGGAACCCTCTTTATATCTAAAGAATCTTATTTAACTATAGAGAATATGCCAGTTATCTACCCCGTCAAAAACCAGAGTGCATGTATCCCATGGGATGGTTAAATAGAGATCATCGGTTACCCCTTGAATCTTATTTCCATTACGCTGAACTATCAGACTGTTCGTTCCCCAAGTGCCTTTAAAATCAACAAGCCTAACCGTAGTTCCGATGATCGGGGTTGCCGGCAAAATAGCAATGCAGCTTCCCAGAGTGGTGTCCCAGAAAACTTGATCTTGATTCGCTAAAGAACCGACAGAAGCGTTTGTTGTATAGGTGTTCCAAACAAGAGAAGGAACATAAAGAGATAGTGCTGTCGTTGAATAGTTCAGGACACAAATTGTGGTGCTTCCAAAACTACTCGCAAGTGTGGAGCCTAGAGGTCCTGAGTATTTAATCTGAGTGGAAGTGGCCACAAAAGGAACTGCTGATGCATATTCGTAATCACCGCTTATGTTTTGCACTTTAAAACTGATCTCAGGAACAACCCCAAGGTTATGGGTGATGGGAAGAAGAGCATCTAGTTCTGCCGCTGTCATCTCCAATGTTCGTGCTTTGGTCGGCTTTGAATAGCCAAGAGAAGATACGTTGTGGAGTTTTATGGCGACTTGCTCAAGCGTGTTCTCTAGCGAGAGATCCCACCAGACTTCGTTGGAATCGATATCAATGATAGGATCTGATATTTGTCTTGTCTGGCTATCGTATAAACCCCAGAAGTACCACCGCTGACTTGATGGCGAGAGCATCCGATTAGGGGTTGCCTTGAAAGCAAACATTTTGGCAATGGCGTTATCTGAAAGAAGTGGAGCCGTAAAGAAAAACTCGTCCACTTGCCCAGTAAAATAGTTATTTGCCGCTCCTCGTCCAATCGAGAAGGAAGGCGTGGCAACGGTAGTGAGAGTTACCGATAGGTAACCGACATTCGTATTGTTTACGAAAACTTCAATTTTATCTGAAGCTCCTGTGTAGCGAAGAGCAACGTGCATCCATCCCGATGCTACCCCAGGATCTAGCGTGGTGTAAACCGTGGTAGTGCCGTCTGTGCTGGCGTAGACTTCAAGCTGCCCAGCCGCTGTGAGACGCACCATATAGGAAAGGTTTCCGATGGCTGACCACTGGCCAAAGAGAGTTTGAAGACCTGACGTGTAGCTCGCTGGCTTGAACCAACCGCCACAGGTGAAGTCGTTATCCCCAGGGTTGAAGAAGGATGATGTGCTTGAGAGCCACTGGGTTGAACCATTAAAGCTGGCACATCCAGCCACTCCAAAGATATTGGTGCCTGTAAAAGGTATGGAACCGTTGTTTAAAAAGTGTCGAGCATTGCCTGAACCATCGCTAACCGATGATAGGTTGTAAAATGAATACTGGACGGTTGATAGAGCCGAAGGAAAAGACGATAAAGCTAGGACATGGCCTGCTCTCATTTGGCCTACTGTTCCGACTGAAGATACTGCGGTAAAAGGGATCGAGTATTCCAAGGAGCCATCGGCTCCTATGATCACATCGTCATGTCGAAACTTGGCTATCGTTTGCTGGTTTACCCACGAGCCGCCAGTTCTTTGGATCGTTCCTAGAATTGCGTAACGGCTAGTATTTAATGATATGGCGGTCAGTAGAACGATGTTGGAAGATGATACTTGGTAAACCATCCTACCATTGATGCTCACAGGGGTTGCTGTGCCGAAGGATAAGAGATCAAGGTAGACGTAGTAATTGCTGTCCACGGTATAGGAAGCTAGGGAGTAGCTCAGATCAGAAGAGATCCAAAATTCAGTCCCTGAAGCCGTCAGCATAAAGCCGGTTGCAATCGTGAGCGTAGTCCCAACGACAGACTTGAGATAGAAGCTACTATCGCCTTGAAAGATCCCATTGATATTGACTTGCAAGGTACAGTCGGCATTTTGACGAGCAGTGATCTCCAAATTTAAATTTGAAGTCAACGTACTATCGGCATTGGCTCTAGCTGTGGCCTCTAGGTTTAGGTTCGACTGCAAAGTCGAATCACTGTTTGCCCTAGACGTGGCCTCAAGATTGATGTTCGATTGGAGAGTGCTGTCTGCGTTGGCTCTGGCGGTTGCCTCTAGATTTAGGTTCGACTGCAAGGTTGAATCGCTGTTTAACCTTGACGTTATCTCGCTGTTTAAATTTGTGGTCAATGTGCTATCGGAATTTCGCCTAGCTGTGATCTCTGCATTCAGGTTTGTGGTGAGTGCAATATCGGCATCAGAACGGGCAGACTGCTCAAAGTCGATATGTGCTTGGAGCGTACAATCGGCATTTGCCCTAGTCGTAGCTTCTAGGTTATCAGCATTTATCCTTGCTGTTATCTCAGCATCGAGCTGAACAGAACCACCACCAGTCGCCAAATTAACATCCGGCATACCGAGTATTCTGATCATATTGCCCATTTTTGATGCAATTGGCATAGGTGTTACCCTTTATTTATTAACAGGAATTTGCTGCCCAGCTTCCTGCTCCATTTTCTGTTTTATTAAAAGAAAGCGTTCAAAGGAGAATTCAAAAATCATATTTGGTGTTGGGATTTCAATGCGTCTCTCATCTTCAAGTATTAAAACCCTTGGCTTGCCTTCAACATCCGTTGCGATAAAGTCCCCCTTAACTTTCTTAATCTTACGAGAGAAGAGACTTCCAACCTTTTTATACTTGACAGAATAAGTAACCATTATTTTACCCTTATAATCATAAAACAGTTCATATAGTTAGGCCGATTCTCAATAGTTCCTGTAACAGGATCTACCGAGCCGCTGCCAATAACGCCAGAAAGAGTGTGCGGAAGACACCCTTGAGAAACATGGCCAGCGTTTATTATAGTGCCGTCTGCTCTCATGAAGCCGTCTTTAATCACACCTGTAGCTGGCGGCTGCCATGAATTAACAGCATCGATATTGGGCATGGCAACGATCATGCAGCCTAAAGGCACGGAGCCTGGTCCTACTATCCCATCTTGAAACGTCTTCGAACCGCCAAAGGTCTGCTCCAGTCGTTACCATGCCAGGGGATGACGATGATGCCGCTCCCCACGCTGCTGTATTTCCACCTGATGCTGAACTACTCATAGTTCTATCCTTACTTAACTCGAATTAAGTATCTTACGTTCAAATATTGCGGTTCGTTATTTGCTGCCGTTCCAGTAAAAGCCTGAGCCGCTGCCGTAGCTGTTCCTGTTATTGATCCCGATGGGGTATTGTTCCCTGATGCCGAAAATGGGGAGTTACCGTTTGAACCACCAGTGAATAACCCGATTGTTCCTGTTACTACAGAAGGTGCATGGGTATGTGCTATGTCTGTCGTACCTGTTACTCCAGACGGTGCGTGGATATGGTTTATGGTATGGCTGTGATCTATATTTGGAGCGTTAGTTCCTGTTAACCCAGCCTCCCCTACCGTGAGAACATGCACTCCAGCAGCCGTAACAACAGAATATCCCGACCAGCTACCACTCCCCATGTTTACACCGACTATACCACCATCCACCGTATGACTATGGGTTGTGTTGGCACTCATCGTTCCACTACTACCACTAAAAGTCTGCCCTGCTGCACTACCACTAGCCAGTGCTATCGCACTTGATCCTAATGTCTGCCCAGCCGCAGATAGAGCTGCTCCGGTTCCAATCCCATGATAATGGGCTGGTACAGAAACTGTGTAAGATGTCGATGAACCTGAGAAGCTAAGTCCTAACGCAGGTACGTTAGAAGCTGTGTTTGTTCCTGCTGGAGTAAAAGTATTCGAGCCGCCTACCGTACCGCTCACTGTAGAGCCTCTTAGATATCGGCCATCTGAGAGATTAGGCGTACTTCCTGTTAATATATTTCCACCTGGGATCGCTGAACCATCGCAAAGCTGCCAACCATTTGTGTCCACCGTTCCAGAAGGTGGGATGGTATAACCACCGCCTGTGATCGGAGAGGCGTTGACGACCGGCATGATGGCACCAAGAGGCACTGTTCCTGGTCCTTGGACACTACCGCTACCTGCTCCTGGTTTTTCCACAACCCATACATTACCTATAGCGGATCCTGTATTATCCCAAACGAATTCGACATAGGATTCGAGGTTACTGATTATGTAAGTTGTGTTTGTCGCTATACCGTTGGCATAGATATAGTCTTGTCCGCCAGTCGCGTTAGCATTCACTGTTAAAAGTGGGCTATTGACGTTATATAGGTTACCTACGGCAAAGATTCTAAAGTCTGCGCCAGATGCTCCTTTTGGTGCTGTAACAGAGACGCTAGTACCAGATGACATATCAACAACGTAATGGATACCAGCCGAGAGCGTAGTGCCATTTATTGAAGCACCAGTAACCGCCAGCACTGGCATTCCACCGGCACCGCCAGTGACTACCCATTTAGAAAGACCGCCGTCATAGACGAGGGTAAGGGCGGCATTGTTTTGAACAGTTAAAGCTGCACCTGTTCCAGTATAAATCTGGTTAGCTGCTGTTCCACCTGTTGCATTATTGACGGTGAGGTTACTGCCGGTTTCATTTATGATGACTTTAAGCTGACCGCTGACTGGATTTGCGATCATGTTCAGTGGGGATGAGCCAGAAGTAATACGCTGAATTGGCTGATTGGTAGCTGGTGTAAGAGTATTTGATGTTAGAGTAGCTGCTTCTGATCCGAGAATCGCTGCGGATCTTGCGGTTATTTCAGTATTGATATTATTTTGAAGTGTGGTATCTGCATTAAAACGGGTAGTGGCTTCAGTATTGCGCGTGGTTATTTCTGCATTAATGTTATTTTGTAAGGTGGTATCCGCATTTGACCTTGCCGTGATCTCGGCATCATCCGCATTATTACGCGCAGTAATCTCAGTATTGATATTAGTCTGCAGAGTTGAATCGGCATTGGCGCGAGTAGTTGCTTCAGTATTAATATTAGCTTGCAAAGTGGTATCTGCATTTGTTCTAGCAGTAGTTTCTGCGTTATCTGCATTTGTTCTTGCAGTGATTTCAGTGTTGATGTTGTTCTGCAGTGTGGTATCTGCATTAGCTCTCGTAGTAATCTCTGCATTATCTGCATTTGTTCTAGCAGTAATTTCAGTATTGATATTAGCTTGCAAAGTGGTATCTGCGTTATTACGCGCAGTAATCTCGGCATTAATATTATTCTGAAGTGTGCTATCTGCATTTGATCTTGCCGTTATCTCAGTACTGATATTATTTTGTAGTGTGGTATCAGCATTTGCTCTTGTAGTAGCTTCAGCATCAATATTAGCTTGAAATGTTGACTCCGCGTTAGACCTTGCGGTGATCTCAGCATTGATATTATTTTGCAGTGTAACATCAGCATTTGCTCTGGTAGTTGTTTCGGCATTAATATTATTCTGAAGTGTGATGTCTGCATTTGATCTGGCAGTGATTTCCGCATTGTCTGCATTAGTCCGCGCAGTTACTTCTGCATCAATATTAGCTTGCAGAGTGCTATCAGCATTTGCTCTTGTAGTGGCTTCCGTATTGATATTTGCTTGCAGTGTTGAATCCGCATTGCTGCGAGCAGTAACTTCAGTATTTAAATTAGTTTGCAACGTTGAATCTGCGTTCATCCGAGCAGTAGTTTCAACATTGAGATTGTTCTGCAGCGTTGAATCTGCGTTAGTTCTAGTAGTTGCTTCCGTATTGATATTGGCTTGCAGTGTACTGTCGCCATTGGCGCGACTAGTAGCTTCAGCATTAATATTGGCTTGCAGAGTTGAATCTGCATTCNTTCTNGCNGTNACTTCCGCATTGAAGTTACCTTGATCTGCTATTAGCTGCCCACTTATATTAAATTTGATAGTTGAATTATCAATTTTAACTTGAGCAACACCACTATTGACATCCAAACCAAGATCGCTATCAAAAGTAACCTTGCCTAGAATACCTCCACCAGAAGCCGCCGTTGCATTGGGAAGTGATCCCGATCCGCTAAGTGTTAACCATGCCCAAGTATCGGGATGCCAGGATCTCAATGTATCTGTTTCAAGACAATCATGAATTTCACCATCAACAAGATCAGCTATGGCTTTACGAATACCAAATCGCCCTGCCGCTGGATCTGTAGTGGGTAGTGTACTGGATGCTTGAGAAGTACGGTATTCAGGCGCGGTATTATATGTGACTACGTTACAATTTGCCTGTGTTGCCCAAGTACCATAAATTCTAGAAGGAGATACTCCACTAGCAGCATTCGCCTCAATAACGATTACAACACCGATGGTATTAATCGCGTCTAACCCAGCAACTGCCCAGTCACTAATCCAAGCTGCTGAATCGGTATTAATAGCCGACCACAAATTATTCATTGTAGTGACTGGATCCCCAGCCGCAATCGTTACCTGAAATGCTATGGATCTAGAAGCAACAAAAGTATAAGTTTCTGTCGTTATGCCATTTGTGATGACTATCGTATCATTGATGATAGGAATGATATTAAAATAGACAACTTCAGCGGCTAATATACCAGCCACTACTGCACCAGATTTCAACTGATGGTCGCTTAAGAGAGCTTCCTTGATTGTTCCACCAGTAATGGCAAGCTGATCAACATATGCCTTGGTTACAGCATTTGCGGGTGAAGCTGGGGTTTTTACTGAGATATATGCACCAGTAGTATCCCAATTGCTTGCTAAGGGACCAACGGCTACGTTAAGGTTGTTACCACCAATTGTTCCGCTTGTTGCGATACCATTACCTGCGGTGATCCCTACATTACTAATCGTGTTTATATTTGTTTGTAAAGTGGTATCTGCGTTAGCGCGGCTAGTCGCTTCGGTATTTAAATTGGTTTGCAAAGTTGAATCGGTGTTCATTCGCGCAGTGGTTTCAACATTGAGATTGCTCTGAAGTGTTGAATCCGCATTAGCGCGAGCAGTGGTCTCAGTATTCAAGTTGGTTTGCAACGTTGAATCGGTGTTCATTCGCGCAGTGGTTTCAACATTGAGATTGCTCTGAAGTGTTGAATCCGCATTAGCGCGAGCAGTTATTTCTGTATTGATATTCATTTGCAGCGTTGAAACTGCATTCATTCTTGCTGTAGTTTCAGTATTCAAATTAGCTTGCAGAGTTGAATCAGCATTAGCGCGAGCGGTAGTTTCAGTGTTGAGGTTGCTCTGCAGTGTCGAATCAGCATTAGCGCGGCTAGTCGCTTCAGTATTAATATTAGCTTGCAGAGTTGAATCAGCATTGTTACGGGCAGTTATTTCTGCATTCAGTTTAGCTTGTAAGTCACCGCCACCACTTATGCCAAAACGATATATGCCAGAATTTTCAATAATTGAAATTATACTTCCAGCCGTTCTATATGTACCTACACCATCACACAGAAGATCTATCCAACCGATTGGCAGCCCAGCCGTATTGAGAAGTGTTGCAAGTAGTGTTCCTGCATTTGTTAAGCCAACAATTGTTACGGATTGGGTTGAAAAGATGGAATCTATCGTTCCATCACTCCGTAGTACCAGTGCATACCTAGTATACTCTCCGATTGTTCCTACTGGTAACGTAAACGCACCACCATTAACAGTGATGGTTTGTCCGGTAACTATTCCAGTTTGAAAATCGATTGTAGTATGCGCGGTTACAGAAGGAACTATAGAATTGATTGGGGGGACGCTTTTACTTCCGCCATCTCCTGCGGTAACTAACGATGATGAGATATTAAGCAAAGAATCGGCAAGAGGAAAGCTGGCACTTAAATTAAGTGGACTACTGGTATTTTGCCCAATACGAGTTATCGTTTCAGATAAAAATTCATTCTGAAATGCGCCTAAATTCGCATCACTTGATATCATTTTTATATCATCAGTGAAACCGCGTGTTAAAGTCATATTGATATCCTTTAACCTTTACTTACTATTGTATCGCAAGAAAAATAAAAGAAATGAGAAAGAAATCTCCAATAAGATAATCTTACATCGGTAATCAAAAGAGATCTGACTAATTATCCTTCGTGGAAGCGAATCGCTTTCGAGTTACCAATGTTTTGAAAGTCACTTTAAGCTCCATAAATTAATGAGGGTTTTCCACCATGTGGCAAAGCAAAAGTAGTGATGGATACCGGGCTACTTCTAAGCTCCGTAGTCCCATCTCCCATATTACTGTTTCCCCAACTCCATAGATTTAGTCCATCCGCCATCATACCGCCACCAGCAGGAAAAGTAATCGCGTTTTGGGTGGGTATTTTTATTAAGACTGGACTACTTTTACTATCAGTTGTCCCATCCCCGAGTGGTTTATTTCCCCAAGACCAGAGTATACCATTTGTGGTTACTCCAGCAAAACCACCGTTACCGCTATTATTTACCATTATATTTGTAAATTGAATGTTACCGAGAACAGAAACAGGACTAGATCTATTTGATGTTGTCCCATCGCCAAAATTAACTCCCCATCCCCAGGCGTAACTATTGCTATCTAAGGCTAGTACAGACTTTCCATTACTAATAAGGGTACGCCACTGGCGTCCTCCAAGCACCGATGCTGGAGAGCTACGATTATTGATTGTCCCATCTCCTAGAGTACCTGAACTGTTCTCTCCCCAGCTCCATGCGTAGCTATTAGTATTAAGCGCAATATTGGAAGCATTTGTGCCAATAGCTAATCTCCATTGTTGATTACCAACTACAGAAACTGCGGAACTAGTGCTATTAGGAGAATTTGTATTATTACCAAGCCCGCCATAGAGAGCAATTCCCCAAGTCCATGCATAGCTATTACCATCCAAAGCAACTGTATTTGCTGCTGTCGATACCGTAGTGAATTGCTTGGCTCCAGCAACTGAGAGGGGGGAGCTTTGTTGCAGCATTGTTGCAAAAATTCCCCATGTCCAAGCATAACTATTATTATCAATAGCTGAAATAACATTACCGTTTGTTGAAAGGCTACGCCATTGTTTACCACCAAGCACTGATACAGGAGAACTTTGGCTATTGGTGGTATTGATACCGAGAAGAGCGGAAGAGTTACTTCCCCAACCCCAGGCGTAACTATTGGTATCAAAACCAATATTCGTCCCACCAGAATATAGCTGTAGTAATCGTCGTCCTCCTTGTACGGAAGTCAAACCACTGCGGTTATTAGTCGTACCATCTCCAATTTGACCCGCGTTATTAAGCCCCCAACTCCATGCGTAGGAAGTAGCATCCAAGATGGCATTAGGGGGATACATAGTAACTGGTGTACCGAGATTAGTTAAATTAATTGGTTTGTACTTAATGTAACTCATTGTCGATCCTTCGGTTAAGATCCACGTTTATTTTTAGCGTGCAGTGTACCAGCAAGAAGGACAGGATTGCTGCGGTTACTGGTCGTGTTATCTCCAAGGACGCCGTATTGTACTACTGTGGGTGTAAGACTAAGACTGTTAACTACATTTATACTCACTGGCGAACTACGACCTATGGTCGTGCTATCTCCTACAGTCCCCGTTGAATTAATACCCCAACTCCACACGGTAGATTTTCCATCCGTAGCTGCTATATTAAATCGTCCTGTAACTGTTTTTACCCCAGAAAGCACTAAAACTGGTGAACTGTGATGATCAGTCGTGCCATCCCCAATTGTCCCAGATAAGTTAGCTCCCCAAGCCCATAGGTTCCCTGTAGAAGTTAAACCATACATTGTGTTAGATATTGTACCAGCATCAATTGCAAACCCTATTTGAGTAAATTGCAAACCACCAACAACGGAAACTGGGCTACTTATCAAAGAAAGATTTGAATTAGTGCCAAACTCACCGTATCCCCCTCCTATTCCCCACGTCCATGCATAGCTATTGGTATCCAACGCACCTACGATACCACTGAAGAAAATGGCTGTAGTAAGCCATTGTTTATTACCAACAACAGAGACTGGAGAACTATAAGCACTAGTTGTGTTATTACCTATAGGAGTGAAACTACNACCTGCTTGTCCTCCCCACTGCCAAGCATAACCGTTAGAATCAAGTCCGGTAACTATATTANNCCCGNTGTAACACATAATTTTTAGATCGCGCCATTGAATATTACCAAGTACAGAAACGGGGGAACTGATCGTATTATNAGTTGTATTATTACCTAACTCACCGTCCGCATTAGTTCCCCAAGCCCAAGCATAGTTATTGCTATCACGAGCAATAGCAAATGGTGTACCGCCACTATCATCATTGATAGTAACAGCTAAGTTTAAAAATTGACGCCCGCCTACAATAGAGATAGGGGAACTAACACCATTTGGGTAAGTTCCAATATATCCCCAACTCCAAGCATAACTATTAGTGTCTAAGGCTGAATTCCAAGTCCCAAACGAGAGTTGAGTAAACTGTCGATTACCAATAATGGAAACTGGTGAACTTCGGTATGCCGTAGTACCATCGCCAATGCTAGGACATAAAGTAGGGTGCCCCCATGCCCACGCATAATTGCTAGTATCTAAGGCTAAACAATTACGATCACCAGCATACAACTGCTTCCAAGTATGACCACCTTGAACTGAGATTGGGGAACTTTGCAAATTAGTGCTACCCATCCCTAATTGCCCATAGCTATTTGATCCCCATACCCAGGCATACCCATTAGCATCAAGATAACCCAGTAAACTGGGTGTAGATGAAACATATACGCTTGGTCCAGGTATAAACTGCGCGACATTAGTTATAGTACCAGCAGCAGTTGACGTAACACCAGTACGGACAATTACTGGCGACGATGCTAGATTTGTCGTGCCATCCCCCACCGATCCAACGTTATTAGAACCCCAACTCCATATGGTGGAATTTCCATCGGAAGCCAAGAGATTGTGCCGTCCGCCTACTATTTTTGGTGTATATCCAGCTATTAAAACTGGTGAACTGCGGTTATTAGTTGTGCCATCACCTATCGTGCCGGAGCCGTTAGCCCCCCATGCCCATAGAGTAGATGTAAGCGTTACCCCGTACATAGCAGATCCAGTTGCCTCCATTAGAACCCCAATTTGAGCAAATTGCAAACCACCAAAGACTGACACAGGTGAACTGCAAATATTAGTTGCATTATTACCCAATTGACCATTGCCATTATTATAACCCCAACACCATGCATAATTATTTGTGTCTAAGGCGATAATTACACCGTAAGTGATTGCTGTAGCAAGCCATTGCCGTCCACCAACTACGGAAACAGGTGAACTGGCATTATTAGTTACATTATTACCCAATTGACCACCATTATAACCCCAACACCACGCATAGCTATTAGAGTCAAGCCCTATAATCATATTATTGGCTATTTTTAAATCTCGCCATTGATGTGTGCCAACGACTGAAACAGGTGAACTAACGCTATAAGAAGTTGCATTATTACCTAGGCAACCCTGTAGATAACCTTGAATTCCCCAAGACCAAGCATAGCTATTACTATCGCGAGCTAAGGCGAACCCCGCTCCCTGATCATCAGAAGATAGTATTAGATTTGAAAATTGCAGTCCCCCTTGAACTGAAACAGGAGAACTAGCTTGCAATCCCCACTGCCAAGCATAGCTATTGGTGTCTAATCCTACACTCAAAGTACCAAATGAAAATTGCGTAAATTGTCGTCCTCCAACAACAGAAACTGGAAAACTACGACCATCAGTTGTTGTCCCATCGCCTAAATTTCCGTTTTGGTTGACTCCCCAAGTCCATGCGTAGTTATTAAGATCTAAACCTGCAGCACTTTGCGCACTAATAGTTGTATAAAATTGTTTCCATTGGTGCCCTTGAATTAATATCGGGGAACTTTGGTTAGCAAAAGAACCTAACCCCAATTCTCCATTAAGATTATTTCCCCAAACCCAGGCATAGCTATTAGTATCTATATATGCTGACATTGATGCCGCATTATTAGAAGGACCACTCGGTATTCGTGCTATGCTAGCAGGAATCATAAGTGGCGTGTTACCCTGATTTGCACCCCAATCCCAACAGTTACCATCAGTATCAACACCAGCTACTTGATTATCAGTTGCACTTATTGCGGTGAATCTTGTGGTCGTAGGTACAGATACAGGTAGAATTGTCTGATAAATATAATTAGTAGGATTAAAAATAGAGACTGGTGAGCTTCTAGGTGATGTTGTTCCGTCACCAAGGAGCAGTAGCGATGCTGCGTTATCCCCCCAAGACCATACAATAGCTGGGGATGAGGATGCTTGGGCATATGGTCCCCATGTGGTATTAATAGACGTTATGCCTGAAAGACCAAGAACGGATACAGGACTACTTCTAGTATTTGTTGTCCCATCCCCCAATGCACCACTACTATTAGAACCACAAGTCCATACCGCTCCCGATCCTGTTAATCCTACTAATACGCCTCCGAGATTATTATAGTCCATAGCAAATTTAAGATCGCTAAACTGTAACCCACCAATTACCGAAACAGGAGAACTTCTACGGAAAGTAGTTCCATCACCGGGGACAGCCACGCCACCTATTAATCCAGTTCCCCATGTCCATGCATAACTATTAAGATCGAGAGCAGCTAGAGTATCAGACATTGATGCATAAATTTTACTGTATTGTCGTCCACCAACAACTGAAGTCGGTGAGCTTCGGTAGTTCGTGGTATTATCACCAAGTCCACCATTTATCCCCGCTCCCCAAGCCCAAAGGTGTCTATTGGAATCTAATCCCAATATTTTGCCTGTAGTATAATCATACCCACCTGCTTGAATATCGTACCACTGAATACCGCCTAATACAGAAACCGGGGAAGAATAATAGGATTGTCCCCCAGCACCACCAGTAGTATTATTACCTAAATAGCCATAATAACCGTAACCCCATACCCATGCATACGAATTGGAATCGAGAGCTATACTAAATGCAGTAGTAGGTGGTCGTGGAATTAACCGCGCAAATGGACCACCAACCGATACTGGGGAGCTAACAAATGCTCCCCCGGAAATTGCTCCCCACTCCCAAGCATAACCATTTGTATCGAGACCTACGGTAAATGCATAACTAGTATTATTGCTTCCTATTGTGATGGTACTCCATCGATGACCACCAAGAACAGAAATCGGAGAACTGGAGTTATCTGTCGTATTATTACCTAACGCTCCCCGACTATTCACCCCCCACATCCATGCGTAATTATTAGCATCTATTCCGTAAGCGGTTCCTTCCCCCGACATATTAAATTGTTTCCATCGGTATCCTTGCGAGATAGGACTTGAATAATTATTGGTTGTTCCATTTCCCAAATTCCCAAATACACTATTACCCCAAACCCAAGCATTCGAATTGCTGTCTAATAGCCCCATTGCTGGCGCACTAGTAACAGCATTGGCGATTCCAGATATTAAAGACGTAACAGAAAAGGAAGGAATAGTTGTGACAGAAATAGTAAGAGTTGTATTATTCCCAAGCTGCCCATAGCTGTTATTACCCCAACTCCAGATTTTCCCATATTGATCAAGAGCAACCGAGTGGTTTGTACCAATAGCAATGTCAACTATCTTAGCGTTTCCCGTTCCTACTAGAACAGGAAGACTTCTGTTAAAAGTAGTTCCATCTCCAAGCTGTCCGCTAGCATTTAGTCCCATACCATATACAGTACCTGTTTTTGTTAGAAGTAAAGTATGAGGACCACTAGATGCGATTTTAGTAATGGTAGCTGGGAGAGTAATAACGGAAACAGGAGAAGACTGTGTAGTAGTGGTCCCTGTTCCAAGCTGTCCGTAGGAGTTGTCTCCCCAAGCCCATGCTTGATTATTTAAATCTATAGCGCGACCGTTACGATTCAAAGCTACAAATTGACGACCGCCAATGACAGATACAGGCGAAGATACTGTAGCAGTGGTGTTCTGACCAAGCTGCCCTACGTTATTATTTCCCCACATCCATGCGTAGCCATTCATGTCTAGCGCACCACCAGAGGGTGCTTGAGCAGTTGGCATAACTCCTGTTGCTAGTACAGCGAACTGACGACCGCCAACAACTGAAACAGGAGAACTGACAGCTAGGCTAAGTCCGTTATTTGTTCCTCCAGTATTATTTCCTAGAGATCCATATAATGCATTACCCCATGTCCATACTGTTCCTGTCGTATCAAGAGCAAAAGTATTATATACTATGTCACGTTGGCAGGAGACTATTACACGATTTAACAAAACGGAAACGGGTGAAGACCTATTAGCCGTTGTTCCATCCCCAAGCTGACCTTGATCGTTTTGTCCCCAAGTCCAGAGAGATCCTGTTGTTGGCTCAAGGGCAAAGCCACCTGCAAGGTTGATACCATCAATGACTTCATTACGGATCAACTGCTGATATTTTGTCCCAGATCCCATGGTGTAAGTCATATAGTCATAAAGACCACCTGATACCATATCGCTAAGACTTGTCGATGTATCGGTAGCGGCAGGATCTATGGTTAAACTTTGTAATGTTCTCTGAGAATCTTTTCTATTAAAGATTTGGCTCTCTTTCATGGATATCCCCCAGAAGGTTAGTTTAGTTGTTCTGTAACAAAGGTGATAATATCCTCATTCTTTGGTGCTGCTTCTCGAAGAGATTCTTGAGTAGCTTCCCCGATTGGCCAATGTAAAAAAGAAAGAGGATCAAAATTAAACAGATCGTAAATAGGAGTACGCTCAAGAGAACATGTCTTATAGAATTGAGATCCATGACGATAGGGGAACAAGTAAGACGGTGCGCGGCATGTTGCTATTAGTCCAATCCAATTATCAAAGGCTCCAGCAAGATGCACTGGAGCAGAATCGTTTGTGATCAGAATAGGAACATGGTTAAGTAGCGCACAAAATTCTTCAAGATTGAGTTTATCGACTAGGTTAAGTCCACCTTGCAATTGATAAGCTCCCCTGATTGCATAGTCTGTATTATTTGCTATAAAATTCTTCCCAGCGACAATCGTCTTAAATCCAGCATCCAATAGTGAATCTAAGTAGCCTTGCCAACAGGCAAGCGGAAGATTTTTTGATGCCCAGGAGACGCCCGGATGTAAAATCACTGCTTTCTTTGGATCACCAACAATTTCATCAATCTTTTTCTGTGCTTCCAATGAAATAGACAGTTTTACCGTTCGCGCTTCAAGAGGGAGCTGCCGTCTTAATAACCGCAACGAAATATAATCCACTGTATGCATTTGGTGAAAACAGATCGAATCTTCTTCATCGCGCCAAGGATGCGTAGCTACCGACATTCTAGGTTCTGGAAAATTCACTGGTTGATCATAGCAAGTTACATCTAGATGCTTATATAAGAAGGGATACTGCGTCATTACTGCGATATCATCGTCTTTACACCAATGTTCTTTCATGTACCTCAAGATTGGCTCTGCACAGACCTGATCCCCAAGTCCACCACCTGCGGTAATGCATAGTTTACGATTCGACATAAATTAGGTTATCCACTGCATCTAAAACACTATCTAAGTCAGGAAGATAATCTTTGATCTTTTTAAACCGCATCGAGCCATAATTAAGTAGCTGATCTGGCTCCAATGAAACAGTTTCTAAAGCTACCTTGTTATATACCGCAATTGCTTGCCAGTATCGAGATCCATACCGCACATGTAGCGTATGGTCAGGATGCTTGAGAGTTGGCAGCAGTAAAATCGGTTGATTAAATGCTCCTGCAATATGTACTGGACAAGAATCATTAGTAATTAAAAGTTTTGCCTTTTGAATTAAAGCAAACAGCAAAGGAAGATCTAGCTTATCTACTAGATCAAGTACCTTACCATCTCGTAAATCAACTTGGGCAATGGGACCATGACTACTCGCGCCAAATACCGCTACCTGATGCCCTAGCTTTAGTAACCGATCAATTAGTTCCTGCTGATACTCCACCGGAATAAAACGATCATCCCCATCACTAGAGCCTAAGTGAACAAGCGTAAGATCAGAAGCATCATAAGGATTAAGAACATCAGCAAGTGCTTCTCTAGCCGCATTTGTAACTGGCAGTAGTGGACGCTTTTCAGCATCTGTCAGCATTCTATGCAGCACAAACATCGAAGTGAAGTCTACCGTATGAATAAAAGAAGGAGTTGCAAAAGTGGCAAATGGATGTGTTTCAATACATCCCTTCTCTCTATTTATTCTAAACGGTGAGCAGGGAATAACAAGATCTGGTGTTTGCCCTTTTAATAAATCTTCAGGAGTAGTCGCTGCCGTAACCGGAAGATGCGAAAAGATACAAGGATCGTTAGCTAACACTCTAATGTCGTCATCTGCCCATAAATTAGTCAATGCTCGGATAGTTGGCTCATAACAAATCTGATCACCAATCCCAACTTTTCCGGCATCTATTGCAATAAGTCTCATACGCCACCTACTAAGTGCTTAAGCGCGTCAACCACAGAAGCCGCAGTAGGAAAGCAGCAAAGTGGCGCATCATAGTTAATGCAAAAGTCCGCTCGAACTTCAGATGCTGTCGTAGTAACCGCATCAACACTGCAAGGCCAGCATGATGGTCTTAAATTGACTTCAGTCGTTTTATAACTCTGACTACCATGTCTAAATGGTAGCACAAAATTAGTGTGCTTGGCAGTAAAGATTCCCACAATATGAATATCCGTTGCACCTGCAAGGTGAATTGGCGCTGAATCATTTGATACCATAATGGCAGATTGATCCAGTAGAGCTAACGATTCTTTAAGCGTCAATTTATCCCTAGCGTCAATAATTCCTTTACGTGTTTTGATTGGGACTAATCCCTGAAGGTCTTTCCCATCTTTCCCGAAAAGAACAACTGGTCGTCCCAGTTTCATTACTCCATCTATCACTTCTTCCCAAAACTCACTCGACATGGTTTTAGTACGCCAAGTACGTCCAGGATGAATGCAGATTGCTCCCTTAAGATCTCCTTCAAATATTCCCAGTTTGGCATACATGCTAATTTTTTGCTGCGGTGTGTAGCGAAGCATGATGGTTTTCTTCTCTGGGGGAAGAACACGCCTAATAGCAATCTGAGAACTGAAATCAGTTGAATGCGCAAACACATGTGTCATGTACTTCCACGCATCATCTTCTGGTGGAGAATAGGTATGAAGGACAGTATAAACATCAGGGATAAAATGTTTTCTGATATCTACTACGTCAGCTTCATAGGGAAGATCCTGAAAAAGTTCTGGCCAGTGACTTGCAACAACAATCCGATCTCGCGGATAAAGCCTTCTGATTTCCCTTACAATAGGCTCTGCGCAGATTTGATCTCCAAGTCCCCCACCAACTGATACTTTAATCGTTTTTCTTATATGGTAGCCATCTTTGGCTAACCTACTCCACATCTCAAGATCAGCTTTAATAACTGGAAGAACTTCACCACTTGGCGCTCCAGCATAATGGGCAATGTAAGATTCTAGCCGATGATCTTTTATGTGCTGATCCATATGCGTCATGCGATTGAATTGAAATCCAAGATTTCGCATCGTAAATTGATGCCGCGCCATTTGGATATTCAAGTAGGTCTGCTCATAGTAATGGCTAACAAACTCATGCGGCTCGTCAAACAAAGCAGCATGGCTTCTGTCAAATACCATTACGCCAGTATTGTAATACTGTTTCTCAAACTTAGGAGCAGAAAGTCCAAAAGCCTTGATCCCTTCCTTAAACTCTTTCAGACGCAGTGGAATCCACTCACATTCATTAAAGGCACCAAGATGCCCTTCAGGGCAAAAGAGAAAAAGAGATGGGGTATCTGGTCTAACAATGAGATCCGTATCCATTTGGATCATACGGTCATAGGTTTCTAGGTATTTTTTAAACTGAAGTTTTTCATAGCCAATGGGAACTTCATCAGGATAAACACGCTTATCAATAACAATGAAGTCAGCGCCAATCCTAGTCGCATATGCCTTTAAGGTTGGGTGCGTCAGTTTAGCCATTTCTTCATATTTTTGCCCAATACAAACAGTAACTATCGCAGTTTTCATGCTAACACTTCCTTTCAAAGTTGAGCAAACCAACTTGGCAGAGTTGGATTACCTTCAGCGGGAAGTGCGATATGAACTTTTATTCCCGATTCTTTTCCCCACTCATCTACCGCTTTTTTCACACCAAATTCAGCAACACTATTTGTACTGCCGGGTTGTGGGGGAAATATGACACCATAAGGACCATCTGGATCAAACTTATCGGTCGTATAATCATGCCCACACAAGATGCCTTCAGGACGAATCTTTGGTGACCATGCGGCTATGTCAGCCTTTACTGCTTCATAACTATGATTACCATCAATGAAAACAAAATCTAATGATTTATCCGCAAATAGATTGGCGGCTTCTACTGAATATTCTCTTATTATAGTGGCACGATTATCTACTTCATACACCGCCATAAAGGCTTTAGCCATGTTATCTAATTGGATATTATGATCGCCATTAGCCATATCTAAATAGCCTTTGAGATGCCGCCAGCTATCCACCATATACAGTTTTTTTCCTGCCCAATACTGAAGCAGATGCCTTGAGAAATCTCCGCGTTGCACACCAACTTCTACTCCCATTCCAGTTAAACCAAGACGATTAAATAAAAAGGGAAAGTCTTCTCTAAACTTAATTAAATTAATTAATGATGAGTCAAGTAACATAGTAATCCTTATTTCCAAGTAAGTAATATTTCTATTGCCTTTTGAACCGCTTCGCGATTTTGGCAATCTCCACCAACTTCTAAATGCACTATTTGATTTACAGCATCATCTGTATCAAAAAAGAAGCTACCTTGCATACCATATTTGGCAAAGTTTCTTGAAAAACAATAATCGTCGATGCCATGCGGTTTATTAATCCCCTTTAAGGCTTCTTCATAGCTGCAGGTGAATGGCTCCCAAAGTTCATGACAGAGGGATGGGACAGCTAAGAAAGAACTGCAGATCCCAAGCTTGCGCTGATCTCTAGCAAAATATCTGTCGCAAGCAAAATAGCGGGAAGCATCGTAAATTGAATACCATCTAATCTGATTTATAGGATAATTCTCAGTTACATCGGGAAGATCAGGATGGATAAGAATATCTGCGTCAACATGGATATTCCAATCACTATCCACTCCTAATTCCCATATCTGAACTTTTTCATACGTTGGATGCCATTCGGGGTATTTACGCTCATTAATAACTACAAAATCCGCGCCAATCTTATCTGCGTATGCTTTATGATTAGGCAGCGTTAATTCACAAAGGTCTGGTACATAGTTATTTACACAAAGGGTGTAGAGAATTTTTCTCATTTCCACTCCATTAATTGCGCTTTGAGCCGCGCAATAATTACATCTTCCGCTTCGCCTTTAGTTGTTGCATCTGCATGGAATATGCCATTCCATGTTGGCCAAAGGCAATCGACTTTTAATCCAAATTTAGCTGCATTTCTTGACATTACATATTCATCAACAATTGCAGGACGATATAGTTTAGGTTGAATATCTTCAGGTTTATATTGAAAGTCAAGCGGCTTAAAAATGTCGTATGTCCACTTTGAACAGCCAACCATCGTGCCACATATGCCAAGGTTTCGACCATCACGTAAAAAGTAGCGATCACCAGCTACATCCCAAAGAGTAAGAGATTCGGGACCACCACTGATTTTATATTCAAGCCAAGAGCCGCAGGTATTAGGTTTCAGCACTTCAAATAAGTCAGGGAGCCTTGGATGGATGGCAATATCTGCGTCAATGAGAATCGTATAATCATACTGAGATGCTAAGTCATAAACTTGAAGCTTCTCATAGGCAGGATGCCAATCTGGGTACTTACGATCTCGGATAACATGAAAATCTGCATGACAACGGCTAGCGTAGGCTTGCAGATTTGGGAATGTTAATGCACAAATTTCAGGACGATAATTACAAACCGCTGTTGTCACCAGTAACCGTGTCGCCATCAGTTTTCCAATCTTCCACAAGTTGTTTTGCTCGCGCTACTGCTTGTTGATGCGTTTCATCACTTTCATCTGCATAGCCTAAATGGGCAAAAAGATGTTGCTGTTCTGATGTTAGTAAACCAGAAAACTTCAGACCAAATCTAGCTAAATTTCTTGAAAAACAATATTCATCAATAATATGCCATCTTGCCGTTTTAGTTTTGGCGACATCTGCACCAAACTCAAGCGGCATCCAGACATCATGACACATGCGATGGACGGCAACTAAATTAGTGGTTACCCCAGTAAAACGTCCATCCCTAAGAAAGTATTCATCTGGTGCAAATCGATCCCTTACATCATAACCAGCATGAAAATGAACATGATCAGGAGATCCAAATGTCGTTAAGTCAAACATGTCAGGATGGATAAGAGAATCAGCATCCACAAGAATGTTCCAATCATATGCTCGACCCAGTTCCCATATCTGCATTTTTTCATATGGGCAGGGAAAGTCTGACCATTTACGTTCTGTGATTTGCCTGAATTCTGCACCAATTCTATCAGCATATGCTTTCAAATTAGGCAGTGTTAGCGCAGTCATTTCAGGAAAATAATTATTTACGTTCACAACCCAGAGACAATTCACAAGAGTACCTCAATAGCCATAAATTGATGTTGCTGGACCTCTAGTTAAATATGTAGTGTTAATGGTTACAGGCGAACTGCGATAATCTGTTACGTTATCTCCTAAGGGGCTTCCATTTCCCCACCCCCAAAGTTTATTTCCACTAACTATATAAAGAGTTTGTGTATCAGTCCCCCATATGTTTGAGAATCCTGATGTAATAGATACTGGAGAAGATAAATATGCAGTGGTCCCATTTGCAAGTCCACCGGATGTTTGATCACCCCATCCCCAAAGTGTGCTATTACTTCCTAAAGCAAATATATCACGCTGTCCTCCAGGAAGCATGGATGTAAAACGTAATCCTCCCACGACTGATACAGGACTAGATTGAAATGAAATTGAATTATTACCTAATTGACCGTTAGTGTTATAACCCCAGGACCAAACGTACCCACTAGTATCTAACCCAAATGTTGCATAGGTACCAAATGGACTAGTAAATATTTTAGAAAATTGTCGGTTACCAACAACGGAGGTAGGGGAGCTAACATAACTTGTTGTATTAACACCTAAATATCCGTAATAGTTATCTCCCCAGGACCATGCGTAGGAATTTGTATCGAGTCCGATAAAGTAGGAACCGAATCCTGATCCACCTGCTGCAACACTTAACCATCGACGATTGCCAACAACAGAAACGGGACTACTGGATGACACTACTGAATTATTACCAAGTCCCCCATATGAATTATTACCCCAACACCATGCGTAGCTATTCACATCTAATCCTAAAGCAGCCTGCGAACTATATTCAACGCTAACTACTAATTGTGTAAATTGTCGTCCTCCCGCTACTGAAACGGGAGAACTTACATAACTAGTGGGTATTGTTTGCCCCCAATGCCATGCATAGCTATTCATGTCAAGAGCCGCAGTAAAAGTCGCGTTTCCACTAATAGTTTTCCATTGCTGCCCACCAAGCGCGGATACAGGAGAGCTGCGAGATGCTGTAGTATTTGTTCCTAAATCTCCGTATGAGTTATCACCCCATCCCCAGGCATAGCTATTTAGATCTAAACCTACAACACGAGCGGGTGTATAAGGAATGGAAACTAATTGACTCCAGCGAATACCACCAGCGACAGAAATGGGGCTACTGGCTGTTGCGGTAGTATTGTTACCAAGCAATCCAGCGGTATTTATTCCCCAGCTCCATGCAAACGATTTTGTATCTAAAATTAGCACATTTTGATACATGCCGCCTTTACTAGGGGTGGGAGGGATTTGTGGCAGGTCTGTCAGAGTAATTGATTTATATTTTGCCATCAAGAGTCTCCTTTAATTTTTTTAAAATTTGGCTTCCAGTGGGATGACAGTAATAAGGAGTATCATAGTTTTTGCAGAGATCTACACGAAGTCCTTCAGGAAAGGCTCTTAATGCATCAACACCACAGGGCCAGCATGAAGGACGTAAGTTAATCTCAGCCGCCCTGTACCAAGGTGATCCATGACGATATGGCAGCACAAAATGAGAATGCTTTGTTGTGAAAAGCCCTAGAATAAAAATATCAGTTGCGCCAGCCAGATGGATCGGAGCGGAATCGTTTGATATCAAAACCGCTGCATTTGATAGTAATGCTAAAGTCTCTTTAACCGTCAGTTTACTTCTTGCATCAATAACCCCAATAGGTAGCTCAAGATCCAGTACTCCGATTATTTCATTTCCACGGCGCGGTCCCTGATATTCTCCCCCTTGCCCGATCACAACTACCTTTTTATGCTGATCAAGTAACCCTTTAATAACATCTTTCCAAACTTTATCTGGTAATGTTCTAGTTGCCCAAGTAAGACCTGGATGCAAAACTATAGCATCTTTTAGCCACTCTTTTGTGCATCCTAACTTCTTAAGCATCGATGCTTCTGTTTCAGAAGTAAATCCCAGTCTAATATCTCGCTTTTCAGGGGGAAGTGGTCGAGTAAGAGCAAGATAACTGCTAAGGTCTGTTGACGACATGTTTGAATGAGTTAAACCACCCAGTGGAATGGTATTAGTTGCATTACCATAAGTTAGATATACCAAAGTGTCCTGAGTTAAAATACGTTCTGCACTTCCTGTCCACACCGCAGCGTCTACTGAATACCCTTTTAGATCTTGCCACAGTTCTGGCCAGTGGCTTTCCACCACTAAGTGATCATTTGGATGAAGTCTTCTCATCTCTCGAATAACAGGCTCTGCGCAAATCTGATCACCAAGACCGCCACCTACACGAACTAAAACAGGACGAGCAATATGATAATTTGTTTCCTTTAAGGATTCCCATATCTCCAAGTCATTTGGGATTAACTGCTCAAGATTCTGGCGCGGAACGCCAGCATAATGAATAATATAGAAATCAAAACGACAATAACCATTTGCCATTGGATCGAAAGAAAGCATTCGATTAAAGCGCGGTCCCAGATCAAGAATATGATCGGGATTATTCCACCTATTTAACCAATAATTAAAACTATTTTCGGTTGCTAACCAAATATCATTCAGTTGCTCTCGATCTACTACGATCACTCCCCTATTATACCAGCGATTTTCCCAAGACGAACAATAAGGTAAACCAGATTCTTGTGCATAAAGTGTTAGCTCTGGAGTATGCGTCTCGCTAGTATTAAATGCGCCAATCCAACCCTGGGGCACTACTTGAAAAAGAGAAGGAGTATCTGGTCTAATTATGATATCTGAATGCACCAAAATGATGCGATCATATTCAGCAAGGGGAGTTATATCTGCATTTGGTAAAACTAAAAAATCTGCGCCAATCTTTTTTGCGTATGCTTTTAATGACGGATGCGTCAGTAAAGATATTTTTTGACACTCATCACCAAATACCGTAGTAGCCAAAACCGTTTTCATCTTTCTCTCCCAGAGACCTCCGGCTTTAGCCGGAGGAGTGAGGCAATCGGGCGATTAAGCC
>Ga0031655_10000382_pt1 | contig 27896 bp, 28 predicted proteins | sample FrelakmetHBP12HB_FD_55187 | JGI IMG/M metagenome (GOLD analysis project Ga0031655, IMG submission 55187) | Freshwater lake sediment microbial communities from the University of Notre Dame, USA, for methane emissions studies -HBP12 HB | ecosystem: Environmental > Aquatic > Freshwater > Lake >... | reverse complement strand
GAATCCCGTTGCGTTTTGCCACCCAGGCGATCGCCCCAGACTCCCAATCTGCCGCGACGGCCCCATACTTCTTCTGGACCAGGCCGGGGATGTCAGCCGGGACGATATCCCGGTCGGCGGAAACGAGCAGCCCGCGCTGGACCGGGTGGGGGAGCGGGACGGGCAGCCAGGAAAGGTCGAGTTCGGTGGAGTAGTGGGCAATGGCGTCATCCGGGTCGGACATCTGCTCGCTGATATCGTAAACGATCGTTTTTGTGACCAGGATGACGGTCCCGCGTGCAATGCGGCCTTCGAATCCTCCGCAGGTCCCTAGGTTGACCAGCAGGTCAGGCTGAAAGTGGTCAATGACATACTGCGTTGTTGCCGCGGCAGAAATCTTGCCCCAGCCACCGTGGAAATACGTTAATGGTTGAACGTCGAAAGTTTCACCCATTGGCGTGGACACGATCTCGGCCGGGGACAGGATCTCTTTGACCGCCTGCCATTCGGAGTTGGCTGAGATCAATACGATGATACGCTGATCACCCATTTTCCAGTTTTTTATCCAGGTAATCCAGCACAAATTGAAGCGCAGCCTGCGCCGAGGACTCTTTGTTGGCGCGCCGGTCGCCATCCCAGGCAAACCTGCGCGCCCAATCGCCTTCAAGCGCTGAAAGACCAAACCAGGTGGTACCGATCGGTTTTTCGGGCAACCCGCCACCGGGCCCGGCTATGCCGCTCACGCTGACACCTATATCCGCGCCTAGGGCGGTGCGTACCCCGCGTGCCATCTCGATCACGGTCTCGCGGCTGACTGCCCCGTGGAGGCGCAAGGTATCCCACGAAACATGCAAAAGGGCAACTTTGGCCTCATAGGCGTAAGCNACCACCCCACCCACAAAGTAATCGGACGATCCAGGGACATCGGTGATATGGTCAGCGACTAAACCCCCGGTGCATGATTCGGCAGTGGCAAGTTTCAGGCCACGCTGGCGCAAGAGAAGGCCGATCTGGAGTTCAAAGAGAGTATCCATAAACTGCATTTATACCACAAGGAAATAGAACTTCCTACAGCGGGCTTACCCCACCATTGACAAATTAGAACATTTGTACTAATATTCCGGTGTGGCAAGGAGGGTGCGTCTTCCTTGCCGCTCTTTTTTTGCACTTTAACAGTTGAATATTCCTGGCAAGGTCGTCATCCTATTCTCACCGCAGGTAGAGTGGGTATCATCCCGGTTCAGTCGGGACATCGTCCCCTGGCCGAGGCGGCTTTCGCGAAGCACCACCTTGGGTGGTCAGCCGCCATTTGCGAAGCACATCGTCCCCGCTAGGGGATCCCCGTGGGACGGCTGTTTCGGTGCCACGAGGCACTGAAGTGTACTTCCGGGATGGTTGTTTGTTCCTCTGTTGTTCCTCGAAACAAACAACTAACCGAGGCGGCGTCAAGCCGCCATCGGTTGTTCCGACGATATGAGTCGTCGAAGATGTCCCCGTAGGGGACAACTATCCTCGTAAGGAGACAACTGACCGAAGCACCTCCTGTCGCCCTCACCCAGTACCTTTCNGGAGCATCACTCGGTCGCAAGCGTGGATACACAGGCCAACATAATTTGTGCGCCATGTTAGTCCATAGGTCTATCAAACTATCGGCCTGTCAGACTCTCTCGACTAACCGACTACACAACTACCGAATGATATCTGGTATCCTTTATCTAACCAACCACATATCATTTCCTCGAGGTATTCGTTCCGCGAATTTTGCACTTTAAGTGACTTTAATTCAATATCTTGAATCAGTATTGCGGTCAACTCCAAAACAACAATGAAGCCATCACCCTTTTTCACATTGGAAAGAGGCTCGTTCCTGGTCGTTTTGACATTTATTAATTTCCTCAGAACGATCTGATCTCTTTCCGATCCACCACTGGCACCTTTTTCGGTTAGAATTCTCCTGATGGACATTTCCGACCACCTCCAGGGTATCCTCGATACCCTCCCATCCAAGCCCGGCTGTTACCTGATGAAGGATGCCGAGGGGACGATCGTATACGTCGGCAAGGCGATTAGCCTGAAGAATCGGGTCCGGTCGTATTTCCACGCCGATTCTGGCCATGATCACAAGACGCGCCGCTTGGTGAGGGAGATCGCCCACATCGAATGGATCGTGGTTGGGTCCGAACTCGAGGCGCTTATCCTCGAGATGAACCTNATCAAGAAGCATCGGCCCAAATATAACATTCGACTTAAGGATGACAAACGTTACCCGTACATCAAGATCCACTGGAACGAACCATATCCCAAAGTCACCGTAACGCGCCTGATGCAGGACGACGGGGCACGCTATTTTGGGCCTTACACTTCCGCCTGGGCTGTCTACCAGACTCTGGACGTGTTGCGGCGTGTCTTCCCATACCTGACCTGTGACCGGGAGATTACCGGCCAGGATAAACGAGCTTGCCTTTACTACGATATCAAACTTTGCCTTGCGCCATGCATTGGCGCAGTGAACCAGCAGCAATACCGGCAAATGATCGCTGACCTGCAGGAGTTCCTCAACGGCCACTCTGAGGCAATCATGGTGCGCGTCCAGCGGGAAATGGGAAAAGCTGCAGAGGAAATGCGTTTCGAGAAGGCCGCGGCTTTGCGTGACCAGTTGAAGGCCATGCAATCCATCGTCGAACGCCAGAAGGTGGTTTTTGCGGCAGATTACAAGGATTCGGATGTAATTGCCATGGCGCGCGCCGATAACGAAGCCTGTGTGCAGATATTCTTCATCCGGGGGGGTAAATTGATCGGACGTGAATATTTTGTGCTTGAGGGTACGGAAGACACCGCTGACAATCAGGTCATGGCTGAGTTCATCAAGCAGTTCTACACCGAAGCGGCGGTAATCCCCCAGCAGGTGCTCCTGCCCCAGGAGGTCGAAGAAGCGCAGATTATTGGCCAGTGGTTGCGGTCACGACGCGGCGGTGAGAAAACCGAGATGGTTGTGCCTAGAAATGGTCAACCGCATGAACTGGTCAAAATGGCTGCAGAAAATGCCGCCGAGACCTTGCAAGCCTTGCGGACGCAATGGCAGGCAGATACTCACAAGCAGGAACAGGCTTTGGCCGAGCTGCAGTCGGCCCTGCAGTTACCCAATCCGCCCAACCGCATCGAGTGCTATGACATTTCCCACACCCAGGGTGTGGCAACCGTCGGGAGCATGGTCGTTTTCACGCGAGGTGTGCCGGATAAGAAGCTCTACCGCCGGTTCAACGTCGAAGGTACCATCGGCGCTCCCGATGATTTCGNCAGCATGGAGGAAGTGCTGAGGCGTCGCTTCAAGCGCTGGGAGGTGGCCCGGGATATGGATCCTTCGATTTCCACTTCATCAGGGACAGAGCATCAGGTCAGGGCCGCACCCGGGTCCAAGCTGGACGAATCATTCGCCTTCCTCCCGGACTTGTTGATTGTGGATGGCGGCAAGGGACAGTTGTCCCGCGCGATGGAAGTCCTCCATAAATTCGAATTGTTTGATAAAGTGCCTGTGGTGGGCCTGGCCAAACAGGAGGAGGAGATATTTTTCCCCGACAAGCCAGATTCATTACTGCTGCCGCGCCATTCGCAGGGGTTATACCTTGTNCAGCGCATCCGCGACGAAGCACATCGCTTTGCCATTACAGCACACCGGGCGCGGCGGACGAAGCAGGGCATGGCTTCGGCTCTGGATTCTCTCCCAGGCATTGGCCCGGTCAAACGGAAAGCCCTCTTGAAATATTTCGGCTCTGTAGATAAGATAAGAGAGGCTTCGGTGGTAGAATTGAACGCCGTGCCGGGAATTAATGAGGCATTGGCTGAAAGTATCAAGGCGCATCTGGAATGAAAACTATCTGGATCATTGATGATGATGAGGACATGATTCATGCCGTGCAGTTGATGCTTAAACTGCTGGACTATGAATCGAGGTATTTCCTCGCAGCGCGCCCGGCAGCNCAGACTCTGCTCAATGGAGAACGCCCNGAACTTTTCATCCTGGATATCAATATGCCGGAAGTGAGTGGGATTGACTTTTTGGAATTTTTACGCCGCCGCCCGGATTTAAAGAATATCCCAGTGGTCATGCTTTCCACTGAAGCCGCTGATGTCATGGTAGATCAAGCCATGACCCTTGGCGCAGATGCTTATCTGACCAAACCGGTTGCAGTTGAGGAACTGGAAGAGGCCATGAAACAGGCGTTCCGAGCGCACGGTGAAATTAAATAAAAGGCTTTGGAAATTCTTGTATATGAAATGATAGAGAACCTAATTTAGAAACAAGAAGTGAGGCAGAAAAGATGGCGAAAGGTAAAAATGCAAAAAAAATGACAAGAGAGCAACGCCGGACGCGTGCTTATCAGGTTATTTTTATCATAATCTCGGTGATTGTTCTCTTAACCATGGTCTTATCGCTGATTATAAAGTAACGGTAAGACCCCAGAAGTGACACTCTACGATGTTCTTATTCCACGGGTATAGCTTTTACCTCCGAACAGGAATGATATCCCCAGAATTTGGCTCACCAGAATATTGAAATTGGATTGATACCCCAAAAACGGGGTTACAACAAAAAACGGATGGGTACTTTGTATCCGAAGAACTAAAAAAGGTCTTTTATGCTTGAGAAACTGGCTGGAATTGAAAAACGCTACGAAGAACTTCATCGCCTCCTGCTGGAAGTGGGCGATGATTATCAACGCGCCGCAGAACTGAACAAAGAACGTATTGATCTGGAACCCATGGTCAAAAAATCGAAAGAATACCGTCGTGACCTGGTGCGACTGGAAGAAGCCCGCGCAATTGCAGGGTCCGAAGAAGATGCCGAAATGCGCCTCCTGGCCGAGTCGGAAATCACGGATCTGGAACCGCAGGCGGCAGAGCTCGAAAAGGAACTCAAGCTGATGCTTGTGCCCAAGGACCCGCGCGATGATAAAAACGTATTTGTCGAAATCCGCGCGGGAACGGGTGGGGAGGAAGCGGCCATATTTGCTGCAGACCTGTATCGTATGTACACGCGTTACGCTGAACGCCAGGGCTGGAAAATAGAACTGATGGACTCGAACGCAATCGGCGTGGGTGGTTTCAAGGAAGTCGTTTTCCAAGTCAAGGGTAANGGCGCTTTTTCGAANCTNAAATACGAGTCCGGTGTGCATCGTGTCCAACGTGTCCCAGCCACCGAGTCTTCGGGGCGCATCCATACCTCCACTGCCACNGTGGCGGTTCTGGCTGAAGTGGAGGATGTGGATATCGAAATNCCCGATTCCGACCTGAAAATTGATGTCTTCCGTTCATCTGGCGCGGGTGGCCAGAACGTCCAGAAGAATGCCACCGCCATCCGCATCACCCACCTGCCGACCGGTATGGTGGTCGCCGTCCAGGATGAACGCTCGCAGCTGCAGAACAAACTACGGGCCATGTCCATTTTGCGGGCAAGGCTCTTTGAGATGGCCGAAGAGAAACGACGATCTGAACAAGAAGCCGATCGCCGCTCACAGGTGGGAACCGGCGAACGGTCCGAAAAGATCCGCACCTATAATTACCCGCAAAACCGCGTCACTGATCACCGCATCAACGTATCGATTTTCAACCTTCCGGCCGTAATGGAGGGGAGTATTGACCAGTTTATCGAAGAACTTTCCTCCCGTGATGAGGCGGAGCGCCTTTCTTCCAGCGGGGAGGAGCCTGGTGACGAGTAAGGCCGGGGGGCAAACCGTTGGGGAAACCCTCGACGGGCTTCTTTCCCGTTTAGAGAAGACCAGTGACACGCCGGGCCTGGATACCCAGGTGCTGATGGCGCGCCTATTGAACAGACCGCGTTCCTGGGTGCTGGCCCATCCCGAAGTGATCCTGACTGGAAACCAGTACGCTGCTCTCGAAGCGCTGGTTGCCCGCCTGGAGGGGGGCGAGCCGCTCCCGTACATCCTGGGGTCCTGGGAATTCTTCGGTCAGGAGTTCGAAGTGACACCGGATGTGCTCATTCCTCGCCCGGAGACCGAACTACTGGTTGAGCGGGCGATTGCCTGGTTGAGGAAGCAGGGCTGCGGGAACCGGGAGTTGAGAGTGATGGATGTGGGTACAGGCTCCGGTTGCATCGCTATCTCCCTGGCGGTCTTTGTATCGGGCTTATCCATCACTGCCACCGACATTTCCCCTGCCGCTCTGAAAGTTGCACGTCGGAATGCCGAAAAGATGAATGTCTCCGGGTGTATCACCTTTCTGGAGGNCGACCTGTTTTCCAATCCNTTAATCCCNGATCGCTTCTTTTTAATCGTCGCCAACCCGCCTTATATTCCTAGCAATACCCTGCATAAAATCCCTGTCTATGGCCGCGAACCGACCCTGGCCCTTGATGGCGGTTCTGACGGGCTGAGGCTCATCCGCCGTATCTTGACAGAAGTGCCTAATCGGCTCTCTGCCGGAGGCTTGCTGCTAATGGAAATCGAGGCATCCGAAGGCCCGGCGGTGCTAGCGTCGGTGTCCGATNCTTTAACGAAAGCCCGGATTCATCTGCACCAAGACCTTGCCGGTCGTGACCGGTTGCTGGAAGTACAGGTATGAAAACGGAAATATTATCCGCGCAAGACCCACTTGCCCTTCCGCGCGCCCTCGAAATCCTGAAATCAAGCGGGTTGGTGGCTTTTCCAACCGACACGGTCTACGGAGTGGGTGCACTGGCGTTTGATGGGGCGGCGGTAGTAAGCATCTATGCGGCTAAAGATCGCCCGGTTGGAAAAGCCATCCCGGTCTTGATTGGGGATGCGGACGATATGGCGAAAGTATCTGCTAAAGTCCCGGTAATTGCCAATAAACTGGCTGCCCGCTTCTGGCCTGGACCTTTGACCTTGGTGGTGCTAAAAAACCCGGATCTGCCCATGGCCGTCTCTGCCGGGCCGACGGTTGGTGTGCGTGTCCCGGACCACCCTGTGGCCCGCTCATTGCTGCGCTTGGCCGGACCGATGGCGGTTACTTCGGCCAACCTTTCCGGCCAGCCAAGTCCCTCCACGGCACAGGAAGTCCTTGTCCAACTCGGCGGGCGGATTGCCCTGATCCTCGACGGCGGAAAAACGCCGGGTGGAGTTGCATCCACCGTGGTGGATTGCGTTGGCGCAGAGCCCCAGGTTTTGCGTGCTGGTCCAATTTCCAAAAGTGAAATCGTGGCGGCGTCAGGGTAGAAGTTTTGATCCCCTTTTACTGTTACAATCCCGTTGTTTTCCACCCATGATTCTCTAATCTACGCCTTAACCTTCATTCATCTCGTTCTTATCTCAAAGCATATAATAATAATTACATTCTCCTCCTTTAACAAACCCCGCCGGGACTAGGGCCAGTCCCCCCCCGGGGTTTGCGTTTTAAGGGGCAACTAGGACAACGGCCAGGTCGGCAGAATATCAATCTCCAGCCCGTCGGTGTGGCCGAGAGCATAGCGGAAATACCCTGCTGCGGCGACCATGGCAGCATTGTCGGTACAGAGCGATAAAGGCGGGATATTGACCGGGAATTCCTTCTGCGCCAGAAAGGCATCACGCAGGGGTTTATTGGATGAAACCCCGCCGCCCACGACGATTTGCTTTACATTAAACTCACGGGCCGCATTTAGTGTTTTGTTGAACAGCACATCCACAACTGCAGCCTGGAAACTGGCGGCAAGGTCTGCCACGGGCAGGAGCTTGCCATCCAGTTTTTTACATTCTTTTAGAACTGCGGTCTTCAGGCCGGAAAAAGAAAAATTCCAGGTCCCTTCCAGCCAGGCGCGCGGAAATTTGAAGGCAGTCGGGTCGCCGCCTTCGGCGGCTTCCTGGACCAAGGGCCCACCGGGGTAGGGAAGTCCAAGTAGGCGGGCAACTTTATCGAAGGCTTCGCCGGCCGCATCGTCAAGCGTGGCGCCGAGGCGCTTGTAAGAGAGATGNGCATCCATCAGATTCAATTCGGTGTGTCCACCCGAAACAAGGAAAGCCATCAATGGGAACTGTGGTTCTGGAGCAGGAACATCTCCGTCGTTATATACCCAGGCCGAGTAGATATGTCCCTCCAGGTGGTTCACTCCCACCAGCGGCAAACCTGCCCCGAGGGACAATCCTTTGGCGGCGTTCAGTCCGACCACCAGCGATCCGGCCAGACCGGGTCCTCGCGTGGCGGCGATGGCATTGATATCCGAAAGTGCCAGGTGGGCTCGGGCCAATGTTTGNTCGATGACCGGCAGGATGGACAACACGTGCTGGCGGGCGGCCACTTCCGGGTAGACGCCGCCGTAGCGAGCGTGGATATCCATCTGCGAGGCGACGGTGGAAGCCAGCAGGGCGCGTCCGTTTTCGAGGACAGCCGCGGCGGTTTCATCGCAGGAGGTTTCGATGGCGAGAATACGGGCGGGTTTCAGATCAGTCATCGGGATGATTATAGCGTTATCCGGTTAAACGTCAACGCTTTGGCGGAGATGTTTCCTTTTGTTATCGACTTCGAGTTGCTTGCTTTTTCCACTTTTTCATTTTCAACACAAAATCATATGGATACTCGGCCAGGATCTCGACCTTGCCATCCGGGCGAACCCAGAGCGTATCCTCGATGCGCACACCCATGCCTTTTTCGGGATAGTACAGGCCTGGCTCGCTGGTTACCACCACACCGGGTTTCAGGATGTTATCATCCGCGGCGGTCAGACCGGACCAAGGCCGTTCGTGGACATACAGTCCTAGTCCGTGCCCCAGTGTGTGGACGTAGCCTTCCAACGGCGCCTGTGTGTGGAGCGGGGTCTTGTGTCCGTTCTTCTCAAACTCTTCGCACACCAGCCGGTGATAATCTTTGAATGGTGCATTCAAGTCGAGATTCTCCTGCACTTTATCAAAAACAGCTTTTACTACGTCATAGAGTTCCTGCGCCTCAGGGGTGGCGTAGCCCAGGCTCCAGGTGCGGGTGAAATCGTAGAAGTAACCACCGCCAGCCTCGCACGGGTAGATATCAAACACGATGGTCTGACCCAAGCGCAGGAGGTCAGTGGGTGTGCCGGTGGAGTGGGGGATGCCCGCGTCCCGCCCGATGGCGAAGATCGTCCCTTCAGGGTTCTCAGCACCCAATTCGGCCAGCCACAGATCGATCCGAGATTTGACATCCGCGATGGTCAAAGGGGAACCATCTTCTTTCATGAGGACTTCGTCTTTCCGGACCTCGCGGCTGGTGAGATACCTGGCGACACGCCCCACAACCGTGGTGGTCACCTGGCCCATCTTACGGATGCGCGCCACTTCGGACTCATCCTTGGTCTCCATGGCATACATGAACAACGACTCGTCACGCGGCTCGCCGACGATGACGATTTCCGGGGTGAGATGCTGAAGGTTGGTCAGCGTGGCAAGCGTGGACGAAATGTCGGTATCACCGTATAAACCGATCTGCCCGCGGGTAATGCCGCAATCGGCGAACATCCGCTGGAGTCGCATGGCTGACATCAGGGACACATCGCCGCCCGCCTCCTTGAGCATGTCCTGCCAGGGATAAGTGCCCATCGGGACAACCTTCAGCCCGGACTTTGCAGCTTCCTCGCGTTCCATGTCGTTGCAGAACAGAATGGCTCCTTCGCCACGTTTCTTGATTAGAATAGCCGCGCTGACATGCCCGCCACCAGTCAGATAATACATCGGCGGGTTGTGGGTGGCATTTCCAATGACAAGGATTGCGTCAAGTTTTTTTGTCTGCATGAGAGCATCAAGGTCAGATTTCACGGTAGATTGCTCCTTGAGAGGGGGTCATTCCAGGATTGTAATTTTGTTTGAATAATTGCAAAAACAAGTTCTGGTGTCTGATCCTGGATGGTGATTTCGAACGACGGCCCGGCATCTGCGGCAAGTTTTGCGACCTGGTCTGGAACCCCTACCAGCCAAAGGTGGGTATCCCCGCTGTAGTCCCGGACGACTGCCATTGCTGTGGAGAGATCGTTTGCAGCGAGTGCATCATTGATAAGATAGACCTGCTTTAACTCATCCGGTTGCCATTCCAGTCCGAACTCGCAATTCAATACTTCATGTTCCAACAGTGCTGGTGCCCACTCTCGCAGGGCAAAGTTGCCATCGATTAGTACGTGTGCGTCGGTGGGAATCATTTGCCGTTCCTGCTGCAGGGTCTCAATCGCTGCGGCGCTGATCTTTAATTCCGACTGATGCTGCAAGTCGTATGCTGCGTTCACGGAACCAGCCATGATCAGCAGAACCAGAACCAATGCCAATATACCGGGAGCCAATGGCGGTCTTTTGTTTGTACCATTGGCTGCAAAGGCTTTTTGAAGCATCGGCCAGACCAGCTGGACAATTCCTGAGGCTGCCAGCCAGGAGGCCGGAATAGCGACCAGCCAACATCCTTCGCTCGGGATTAGCCAGACTGCAAAAAGGATCACCACCTGGAAGGCTTGTTTGTTCAACACAGCCCAGATCAGCCCGGCTAAGACCAGCCAGTCAAACAAGAAGCCATAGATACCTTCATCACCCACAAAAGTGATATTGTCCGCAGGTTTGAAAGTGACCATGTATCTGATCTGGTTGAGCAACGCAGAAGTATTCTGCTGTACCAGAAAGGTGGTCGTGAAACCACCGAATTCGTGGCGTTGAATGATTGTCAGCCAATAGGGTGCGGAGACAAGCAGACCGGTCAACCCAGTCACCAGCAGCCAAAGGGAACTTTTGAATGAATGCTTCTTCAAATCCTGACCCAGGAATTTAAAGAAAAAAAGAACTGAGATAATCACGCTACCATAGGCACTGCCAGGACTGGAGAGAACACTCAACCCGAGGAAGAGTCCAGCCCACATAGCAGGAGCTGGGCGAGGGTCCTTTTCGAAGCGGAATAACCAGCCCAGGTAGAAGAGTAGTACCAAGGTCCCACTGGCTTCGGCCAGTCCGGCTCCTTCGATCTGTTGAACGAAGGCGCTCGGCATCAGCGCAAAGGCGAACAAAGCCGCGGCTCTCAGACGGTTGTCGATAGTCTGCGCTTTGGTCATCCAGTAGAAGGCCGGCAGAGTAACCACGGCGATCAGCGTGGGCAGCAGATTGACAGTCACGAAAGGAGGCGGAGCGAAAATCTTCAGNAGGATCGCCTGGAGGTAAAATGCGAGAGGCGGGTAAGCGAAAGGGATACCTCCAAGTGAGTAATACGGGATGGTCTCGGGCAGGGCGAAATGATTCTGGATGATCTGCAGGGAAAATTCGTAGAATAAACCGCCCAGATGAAACGGAGCATTGAAAGGAATGGAGAAGAGATGTGCGATGCGCAGGACGGCTCCGACGGCTATCAGTGCCAGGATAACCCAAGGGACTTTGGATGTACTCATTCTCAGTAAGTCGTAATCTTGACCCCAATGATTTCCGCGATCATCCGGTATTTTCTTTTGTTGCATCTTGTGCCGTCTCGCGATCTTTGAGATTATGTAGCCTGCCCCACGATTTGCATGACCTGTTCTCGTGAAAGTTTCCCTACCCCGTTTTCAATTGCACTAAGGGTGGCCTCTGCCAGGTGTAAGGGGATATCTACAAAATACTTAAACGAACTTTTTGGCATGGAAATGACACCCGCTCTGGCGAGATCAAGGTTCTTGCGGGCATACATGAACATATGTTTATCGGTCCAGCCGGCAGGAAAGAAATTCACGCCGCGGTCGGAATCTTCTTTGCGGTTGCGCAGGATGTTAACCGCCTGTAGGCCGCGCCCGAATTGGACCGCAGACATCCGGTCAATCGGTGTCCCGTCAAACCAGCCCCAGATATCGCAGATTAGCAAACCGACCGCGCCTGCCACACTGAATGTATATCCATCCAAATCAGCTTCGGTTTGAATTTGCCAATGGTTCCCTGCCCAATATGCCATGCGTTCGGCCATCGCGATGGTCGCGTCCCACACGCGCGGGGCAATTTCGCCGGGCGCGCTCGAGAGCCAATCGCCAATCCGTAAAGTGACTTCTGGAAGGATGGAACGATATGGGGAGAAAAAGATATCCAATTCTGCGAGAACNGTATGCGCATTCCCGANACCCAGATGCGCCTGAAGAATTGGACCCAGTCCGTGCAGCAAAACCGTTTTGGTGGTGTCATCCAGACCAGGGTGGTCCTCAATCTCATCAATGGCCCGCATGCACAGATAGGCACAGGCAACCGTTTCTTGCAGCCTGGCGGGTAGGCGGACAATCGGAATAAAAAACGTCCGGCTGGTATCTTTCAGGACGCGCGTAAGGTCGGTATGTAAAGTCATAGGCTTATATAAGAGTAAGGAATGGATTTCTCAAGGATTACGCTTAAGTTTTTGGGATTGAAGGACATTTTCCAGATTGACCAGCAATGCTCCATCCTGCTCGGGCAGGACCGTGCGCGGGTCGAGTAAAATACGGTCATTTTCTGTGCGGGCAATGNCCGGTGGCTGTTCCTGGCGCAGTTTTTCCAAAAACCGGCCGGCACTTTTGACGGTCAATGCCAGGACCCAGGTCGGGAGGGACTCGCCGGGCAGGCTCCCTCCGCCAATGGTGGATTCACTTGCCAGCACCTCGCCCTGCCCAAGTTCAGCAGCCCAGTGTCCGGCACGCGCCTTCACCTGTTTTGGCCTTGCTGAAATCATTCTCCAGATGGGGATCTCCCGCTCGGCTTCGTCTTTAAGATAGTGCAGCAAAGTGGCCGTCAGCGCTGCTAGGCAGAGTTTATCGGCTCGGACAGCACGCGCCAGCGGGTGCTTCTTTATTCTTGCCAGCAGGTCGGCTTTGCCGATGATGATGCCTGCCTGCGGGCCTCCAAGCAGCTTATCACCGGAAAAACAGACCAGGTCTGCGCCGGCTGCGAGCGATTCTTGAACCGTCGGCTCATGGGCCAGNCCGTAGCGTTCCGTCGCCAGGAGCGTACCGGACCCGAGATCGTCTGCAAATAGAACCCCGAATTTGTGCGCGAGGTCCGCGATTTCTTTTCGTTCAGGCTCTCCTGTAAAGCCGATCATTTTAAAATTCGAGCGGTGAGCGTGCATTACCAGGGCAATTGGCCTGCTCAAGGCTTCTTCATAATCCGAAAGGTGGACACGATTGGTTGTGCCGACTTCGACCAATTTTGCCCCGGACTGCCTCATCACATCGGGGATGCGAAACCCACCGCCAATTTCAATTAGTTGCGAACGGGAAACGATCACGCTTTTCCTATTCGCAAGGGCAGATAACACCAGCAGGACGGCCGCAGCATTATTATTGACCACCACTGCAGCCTCTGCACCGGTCAAGCGCTGGAGCAACGTCTCGGCGTGGATCAGGCGGCTGCCGCGTTTACCGGTTTCCAAGTTGAACTCAAGATTCGAATAGCCGCGCGAGACGGTATCCATGGACTGGATGGCAGCGGTTGAAAGCGGGGCGCGACCCAAGTTGGTGTGCAGGATGACACCGCTGGCGTTGATAACGGGCAGCAAGGTTGGGGCTGTCCACATATGCAACAAAGAAGCTGCCTGGGTAAGTAGGATTTCCCGGTCGGGCAATGTGGCCTCACCGCTCTTTGAAACGCGCCACCGCACCTCGTCCAGGGCGCTACGGATGGCCTGTAAAGTTAACGGGCGGCCATAACACGCAACGAGTTCGGCCGCCAATCGGGTCTGGAGAAGTTGTTCAACCGATGGTAGTCCGCGCAGGTTCATTCTTTCGATTGGTCACTGTTCACAGGAGGCTGTTCGCTGGTGCTTGGTGGCAAATTAGGGGCGGGCTGCCATCGGGCGGTTTCTCTCATGCGGACGAGGTATTCGATTGCTACTAGGCCAGCGGCCAAACCGAGACCGCTCCACAACGTAACCAAGCGTTCCTGCTGGAGCCAGGTCAGCAAGGCCCCGTACACCCCGAACCAGATGGCCTGACGTACAATGACAGCAGCTCCGGCGGGTGGATCGGATGGGAAACGCAGGTTCAAGAACCAGGTGACGGGCAGGGCCAGGCTGGTGAGGCCGAGTGTACCGCTGAAGAAGAGCAACCAGCGTGCCCAGACAGTAGGGGTGAGGGTCATGACGGCAAACGCGGCGCACCCCCAGCCGATGATAAAGAGGCTGATCATCGACGCAATGTAAGGGCGGAAGGTTGAATTGGGACGAATTTCCATCNTTTGAATTATACTCCAGCAGACCCCGGTATCTCTTTAGGTTCTTTGGGAATTACTGTGAATGAAGAAAAAATGCGGGTATGTTGGGCGGGTTTCACCCGTCTAACACACCCTATTTACCCATTTGTCACGTTTATTCTCAGCAAGCCTCTCTGTACAGACCAGTGAAAATTCCCCCGGTAGAAGGAAAGAGATCGGCAGGAAATATCAAACCGATGAGATTTTCTTCGGAATTCTTCTATTTTATTTTCCGCTTCATCTCGTCAATCTGTTGCTGAGTCAGGTCGGGGATTTCTTCGAGACGGGTGATACCAAGCGCCTTGCGCTGGGCCTCGCGCCAGCGTGAAAGCCGGTCTGCGACTACGACTTCGTAACCCACACTGGAAGGTTTATAGAAATATGTCCCCAGCAGCTCTTTCGGCAGGTATTGCTGGGGTGTGAAATGGTCTTCGGACATGTGCGGGTAGACATATCCCTTACCGTGTCCCAAGGCGGCCGCGTCCCGGTTGTCGTCTTTCAGATGAACAGGCACGTCACCAACGCCGTCCTGTTCAATGCGCTCGAAGGCTTTGAAATAAGAGGTAGCCGTATTTGACTTGGGAGCGGTTGCCAGATAAAGCGTGGCTTCGACAATGGGGTAAACGCCTTCAGGGAGGCCGATAAAGGTAAAAGCCTGCGTGGCGGAGGCAGCAATCACCAGTCCCATCGGGTCGGCCAGACCGATATCCTCCCCTGCCAGGATGATCAAACGTCGCAGGATAAAGCGCGGATCCTCCCCAGCGTAAAGCATTTTCGCCAGCCAATAAAGGGCCGCGTCCGGGTCAGAGCCACGGACAGACTTAATGAAGGCAGAAATGGTATCGTAGTGTGCGTCGCCGTCCTTGTCATAAAGAACAGCGCGGCGCTGGATGGATTCCTGGGCAACTTCCAGAGTGACGTGGATAATGCCAGTAGTGCCGGGGGTTGTGGATTCGACCGCCAGCTCGAGGGCATTTAACGCATTACGCGCGTCGCCGCCGGATACGTCAATTAAGTGGGCGCGGGCATCCGGGTCCAGGACGACGCGGCGGTTTCCATAACCGCGCTCCGTATCAGCCAGGGCTTTGTCCAGTATTTTACCGGTCTGTTCGCCGGTCAACGGGAGCAATTGGAAAACACGGCTGCGGGAGACCAACGCGCCAATAACTTCAAAATAGGGGTTTTCGGTGGTGGCACCGATTAGAAGCACGGTGCCATTCTCAACATGCGGTAGAAGGGCATCCTGCTGGGCTTTGTTCCAGCGATGGACTTCATCGACAAAAAGTGTGGTTTTTTTCTGGTAAAGGCGCCTTCGTTCCTGAGCGGCGTCAATGACTTCCTTGAGCTCGGCCTTGCCAGCCAGGACAGCGGACAGTGTCTCNAAGTGACTCCGGGTGCGGTTGGCGATAACCTGNGCCAGGGTGGTCTTACCTGTGCCAGGAGGGCCCCAAAGGATGATGGATGAAAAAAGCCGGTCAGCTTCGATGGCGCGCCGCAGGAGTTTAGCCGGGCCGACAATATGTTCCTGACCGACATACTCGTCGAGGGTACGCGGGCGCATGCGGGCGGCCAGCGGAGCTTCGTCCTGCATGCGTTGCTGCATAGCGTGGTCAAACAAATCGGTCATGGAGTGAATTATAGTCGTTACGCAGGAATATATGGCAAAGCGGAGCGTTCAACCTTTTCCAGAGGGAGGATATTCACAAGTTCGTAGTCGCGCGAGCCGAGCCCGAGTTTTTCTCCATATTCGGTGACCAGATACGGGTCCTTGAGAGGGCCATGCAACTGCCGGAAGGGGTGACCTGAGCGGGTGTGGATTTCCAGAGCCAGCGGCAGGTTCTCCTCGATGAGGTGCATCCCGGCTGTGGCATCCAGTACAGCGCGTTCAATGGCGATGATGTCGTCGGACCCGAAGATACCCACATCGGGCAGGATGGGCATGGAGGTAAACCCGAAGCAATCACAAACTGGTGTTATCTGCGTGGCCAGGGAGAGGTGGGTGACCTTAATTGGATCGAAAGATGAAAGCGTTATACTGGTCGAGATGGCGCAGGCTTCCTGAAAGGTGTTGAAATTGGCTGCATCAATCTTCAAACTTCCGGGTGGAGCCACTTTAAGACAGCGTCCACACTGGTTGCACTGTTCCATGTGCAGGTGCATGCGGTCAGATTCTTTCTTGTCCACAACAATCGCTTCAAACGGACAGGATGCAGCGATCTTGTTCATCACCTCCGGGTCTGAACATTTTTCAGGAAACCAATACTGATCGAATTGCATGGCCCGGTGCATGTCTCCGCGGGTTTCACCGGCCATGCAGCCCAGCGCCAGGTTTTTAAAGGCCGCGCCGAAACCACAGGATGGGTGCCCTTTAACGTGGGAGAAGTTAATGAGAAAAGTGGCATCATGGATCATCCCGGCCAGTTTCCATTTTTTGATACTCTTGAAAGGTTTTTCGTACTCATAAAAGTATTTCTCATCCGGGCCAGCGGCGGGATAGATCGGGCAGCCGATGGTCTCCTGAGTGTAGCCGCGGGTCTCAGCTCCGGCAACATCCCAGTTCACATCAGCAATGAAGGGTTTTCCGCCGCCGTCCTTGACAGCCTGGACGAGGCGCCGCACAAAGACAGGGTGGATGGTTGAATAGCAAATATTATTGCCAGTGTGCATTTTAATGGCCACCAACTCATCCTTGACGCGTGCGCGGATTTGAAGCTTTTCGAGGATCAGGTCGAGTTTTGCTGGTAAGGTTTCCTTTGCTTCCAGGTGGGATTGGCGGGCAGTACCGAAGTAAACTTTGCTGGACATGATGGTTTCCTTTCACAATTTTGATGAGAATTATAATAGACTATTGAAAAAAATTCAGGGCTGCTGGATGGCAGCCCTGCGTTTCATGGCATAAAATAAAAAGGCCCTAGGCAAGCCCGTCGGCACNGTCGTTTTCAACTTCAGCAAGCAGGTCCGGGATTTGATGGAGGGCAGTAACGACGGCCTGGGGTTGGGTTGCCAGTTCACCATCAGGCAAAACCTGTGCCCGGCGCGTGATCCAGATGCTGTAGATGCCCAACCGGTTGGCGCCCAGCACGTCCGCATCCAGCATATCGCCAACCATCGCTGCCGCTTCAGGCTGGATCCGGAAACGATCCAGCGCGAACCGGAAGATACGCACGTCCGGTTTGCGGATGCCCAGCGCGGCGGAAGTGACGATGGTCTCAAAAAACGGGCGCAGCCCCCAGCGGTCCACAATTCCTTGAACGTTCTTGTCGTCCGATGTGTTGGAGATCAGGCCCAGACGGTAGCCGCGGGATTTGAGCGTTTCGAGGGTCGGAATGGCATCTTCTTCGAGGTACCAGTTCTGCTGGGTGACGGCATATAAAGCCTCCAACGCGGCGCGCAAGACAGGATCCGGAACGGCTTGGAAGCCTTTCCGGGACAGGATGTCGCGCAAGACGATGAAAGTCGTCTTCTCGATATTGTCTTCGGCGGGTTTGTCATAATAGGAGCGGATAAAACCACCGAACTCGGTGTAGAAGGCAGCCGGGTCAATTTCGATACCGGCGCGGCCAAGCACTTCAGAAAGCGCCCGATCCGCCTGCTCATATATTGGGGGCCAGGGGTCTTTCGAATAAACGAGTGTGGAACCCAGGTCGAAGAGGACAACCCCGATCTTGGACATATCTTACCCACCCTTTAGATAAATCCCGGTCGGATCCAACTCCTCGCGCAAAATCCTGAGTTCTTTCTCTGTAACCGGCTCCGTGATGCGGAGTTGAGCAGCCACCTTCAGCGCCCAGCCGGTGTTGTTGATGGCCTCCTCGACCGTCCTGCCGGGATGCAGAGCCGTCAACACCAATTCACCGGTCCCATCGGGTTCCATGAAACCGATGTCCGTCACCACACCGATGGGACCCTTGCCACGCAGTCCGGCTTTCTCCCGCCCGCCTTTGCCGTCCAGGTAGCCGGCGGAGGTGATGAAGTCCACCTTTTCGGGGAAACGGCGTTTCTGGTGAGGGGTCATGATGTAGCAACGGTTGGCCCAGGCGGCAATTTCCTGAGCGCCACCGGAACCGGGCAGCCGCACTTTAGGATGAGCATAGTCACTGCCGATGATGGTGGCGTTGATATTACCGTACTTGTCAATCTGCGCTCCCCCCAGAAAACCCACATCCACGTTACCGCGCTGCAGGTAATTGGTGAAAATATCATACATGCTGACCACCGATAATGCTCCACTGACCAGTGTCGGGTCTCCGATGGAGAGCGGCAGACGGGCCGGTTCAGCGCCGATCACTCCCGCTTCGTAGATCATGACCAGGTTCGGGGCGTGGGTCCGCTTGGCGAGGTTGCAGGCCAGGTTGGGCTGTCCCACACCCACAAAGACCACATCACCGTCTTTGAGCATCCGTGCAGCGTTGACAATCATAAGTTCGGCAGATGTCAGGTCGGTCATAAATTCTCCTGTAAATATCCTTGTATCGTCTGGTAAACCTCGTCCGGGCGTTCGAGGGGAACAAGGTGAGTGGCTCGTGGTATGGTCACAACCTGCGCCGCGGGGACTTTCCGTAGTACCCGGCGACCGGTGGAGGCCCAGAAAGTATCCGTTTCTGCTCCGCGAATGATCAGAAGCGGGATGTTCAAGCCTGGCAGGCCGCGCCAAATGTCCATGTCGCGCCACACACTGGTAACGTAAATGCGCATTTCCCAATCGACACTGTAGCATAACTGATAGCTGTGATCTCCCGGACAGGCAATCCCCTCAACGTAAGCACGCAGAGCCGGGTCATCCATATACCTGAAAACCGGTTTACGCCGGTAACCTTTGAAAAGTCTTTCCAGATCGTCAAACTGGCGACGGCGGTTCCTGGATGCCAGAACGAGAGGGTGCAACGGGTATCCCAATCCCAGAGTGCGGATAACCTGCCAGGAGCGGATGATGTATGGCGGGAAAAGCACCGGGTCAATCAAGATCAGCGCCCTAAATCGTTCCGGCTGGCGAAGGGCAGCCCGCAGAGCGACGACTCCTCCAACCGAGTGGCCAACGCCGATCGAGGCTCCGGTTTGATGCTCATCCAGAAAGTGCAGGAAATCATCCGTCAACGGACGCCAGTCCGCAATTTCTTCCGGCCTGGAATCCGGCCAAAGTGGGCGCTGGCGCATGGAAAAAACCCGGTAATGTTCGGAAAGTCTTTTAATCAGGGGACGATAACAGTCCGGCGGGTAGCCGTTGGCGTGGAGGAAATACAGCGGCAAGCCGGACTCACCGAGGATAAAGTAAGGTATGCTCATTGATACCCGTCCCCTAATAACTTCCGTAATTGATTTTCTCGCTATAGCGTGCCTTGACCTTCAAGCGTGCATGTGTTACCGAACCAAGTTTTTGCCAGTATTCCAGGCGGTCTTTTATACCATATACCCATTCATCCAGATATGCCTTGACCGTTTCGGCGTTCTCGCTGATCTTGTCCCATTTCATGTAGAAGTCATTATCTCGGTCGTAGTAACCCTGGGCATAGGATGGGTGCGCCGCGCCGGGGACATGGCAAACTGCGCTGACGATGAAGCCGGGGATCAGTGTACGGTTTGGGTCGGACCGGATGACCGCTTCATCCACGATTTCTTCCNCGGTCAGGATGACGTGTTTTGATGCAAAGGCCACTTCCTTCTGCTCGCCGACGATGCCCCACAGGTGGGCATTCCCATCCTTGTCCGCCCGCTGGACGTGGACGATGGCAACGTCCGGGTTCAGCGCCGGGACAGCGATCACTTCGCGGCCCGAATAGGGATCAGTGATACGCTTGATCAATGGGTTGACACGTTCCAAATCCACTGCACCGGTCTGATTCATGGGCATGAACGGGAGCCCNGCTGCCCCGGCCTGCAGGCGGGAGATCATGCCAAAGTGGGAATATTCCTCCCATTCAAGGCGACCGGCCTCCAGTTCCGTCCGTACGATGCGCAGGGACCCGACACCCGGATTACCCATGTAGGAGAAGATCACCTTCCGGGCGCACCCAGCAGCCACCATCTGGTCGTAGATCAGGTCCGGCGTGGCGCGGGCAAGAGTCAGGTCCCGCCTGCGCTGGCGGATAATCTCGTGCCCGGCGGCAAAGGGGATCAGGTGGGTAAACCCGGCCGCGTAGACGGTGTCCCCGTCGTGGACGAATTTGGAAACGGCTTCGGAGAGCNGGATGAGTTTCGTCATTTTTTCTGGTCTTTCTCTGCTTGTTTTTCTTCATGGCGTTGGCGGGACCGCTGGCTTATCTTGCGAATGCCAGAGAAGCGTGTGGGTTCCGGGCGTGGTGCGGCGCGGCGGAACATGAANCCGAGAAACAGGGTGGCCGTCGCAAAAAGGAGATAGAGGACATTGAATTCCCGGGCTAATATCGACCCGGTAAAGATGATAAGAAGTCCGCATCCGACCAGGATAAAAAATGTTCCAACGCGGGAAAGAAAGTTATTGTTCATACCCCCTTATTATAGATGATTCTCACCGNGAAATGGCTAGAATTAGGAAAGCCTGCATGAGAAAAGAGGAAGGATGTCTCTATCCTATCCCGGGCACGGTCATTAAACTATATAATTGAACCAATTTATAGGAAGGAGTTGCTTATGCGGTTGTATGTTGATAATTCCAAGTGCTCTGGATGCAATGCCTGCCGGGTGGCATGTTCCCTCAACCTGTTCGGCGAGAACAACCCTAAAAAGGCAGCATTGGTCATCGAACCACATTTCCCCGCACCGGGCGTTTACACTGTAAAGGTCTGTACGCAGTGCGGTGACTGTGCCAAGGTCTGCCCGACCGAAGCGATCAAGCAGGATGAGCAGGGTGCCTACTATGTGGACTTTGACGAGTGCAACCTGTGCGAGGCCTGCGTCCCGGAGTGCCCGGAAGGGGTGATGTTTGTACGCGCGGAGCTGGCCAATACAGCCTGGAAATGCGACCTGTGTGGCGACTGTGTCAGCGTTTGCGGCACGAGTGCCCTGAGGATTGCAGAAATAGAAGCGGTGACGGCATAAGGAGGCGCATATGAATGGCTATGCTGGAAGAATCCTGCGTGTTAACCTGACGAACGGCTCGATCACAAAAGAACCGACCCCTGCGGATTTGGCCCGTGATTTCATCGGCGGTCGGGGTTTCGGGATCTATCTATTGCTCAAGGAGGTCCCGAAAGGTGCTGACCCACTGGGACCGGAGAATAAACTTTTCANCTCCAGTGGTCCGATCTCGGGCATGTTGATCCCCGGCGGCGGAAAGTGCGACTGGACTACAAAAGCNCCGCTGACCGGAGGGTATGCCAGTGCCTCAATGGGCGGTCACTTCACGGCGGAGATGCGTTATGCCGGGCTGGANACCATCATTTTGGAGGGCATCAGCCCGAAGCCGGTTTATCTTTTTATTGACAACGACAAGATCGAACTGCGCGATGCCTCTGACCTGTGGGGCAAAGCCACATTCGCCGTAGAGAAGCAGTTCAAGGAAAAACTCGGTGAGGAGTACCAAATTGCAGTCATCGGGCCCGGCGGGGAGAACCTGGTTGCGTATGCCTGTGTCAATCATGATTATGGCCGTCAGGCCGGGCGCGGCGGTGTTGGCGCGGTGATGGGTTCCAAGAAGGTCAAGGCGATTGTCCTTCATGGGACGAAATCCATCCCCGTTGCGGATATGGACGCCTATCGCAAGGCTGGCATGGCGCTCTACAAAGCCTGCAAGGATGCTGAGGGGTTGAAAGAATGGACGCGCTACGGCACAGCCGGTGTCACAGCCTGGTGCGACGAGGTCGGCGCGCTACCCACCCGCAACTTCAGTGCTGGTTCTTTTGAGGGTGCTCAGGGCATTAATGGGAAAGCCTTGCGCGAAAAGATTGTCATCACTGACAAGGGCTGCTTTGGCTGCCCTTCGCCGTGTGGGAAGTACAGCCGGATGAAGAAATACAATAGTTATGTCGAAGGCCCAGAATATGAGACCATCGGCTTGTGTGGTTCCAACCTGGGCATTGACGACATCGAGGCGGTGGCGCAGGCAAATCTACTGTGTGACGACCTGGGCATCGACACCATCACCACCGGCAACGTCATCGGCTGGGCCATGGAGTGCTACCAGAAGGGTATTTTCACCAAAAAGGATACTGACGGGCTGGACCTCAAGTTTGGTAATGTCGAAGCGACGTTTGCAATGATTGAGAAAATTGCCCGTCGCGAAGGTCTGGGTGCCCTGCTTGCGGAGGGTGTCAAACGCGCCTCCAAAAAGGTGGGCAAAGGCACCGAGAAGTTCGCCATCCATGTCAAAGGTATGGAACAATCTGGATATGCCACCCATAACGCCACGGCTATGCTGGTGGCCTATATGACCTGCGACGTCGGCGCGCACCATAACCGTGCCTGGGCTATTACCTATGATTTGCAGGTGGGCCGCGAGTTGGTCGTTCCTGAAAAAGTGGCGCGGGTCATCTGGCTGCAGAACTTCCGCCCGATGTTCGACGTGCTGGGCGGCTGCCGCTTGCAATGGGTGGAACTCAGCATTGATCGTGAACTGTATGTGCCGGCTCTGGAGGCCATTACCGGCATCCACCGCTCCTGGGCGGACCTGGAGAAGGTGGGCGAGCGCATCTGGAACCTGACCCGCCTGTTCTGGTCAAGGGAAAATGAAGGTTTTGGCCGCCAGTGGGATCTACCTGCACCACGCTTCTACGAGGACGCCCCCAAGAGTGGTGCCACCAAAGGCCAGATCACCAAGTTCGAAGACGTTAACATCCTGCTGGATATGTACTATGAGCAGCGCGGTTGGACCTCGGACGGGCTCCCAAAACCCGAGACGATCGAAAGCCTCGGCCTGAAAGCAATTGTCGCCTAATATGACGGCTACTATTCGCATCGGCGCTTCACTCAAGAACCTGCTCGGAAGCAAAGATGAGTTCACCGTTGAGTCGGGACATAGTGTACGTGAGATCATCGTCTCGTTGGGCATTAATCCCGAACTCGTGGCAATGGTTTCTGTCAACGGCGAGATGCAGGAGAAAGATTATATTGTCCAGGAAGGGGATACTGTCCGGCTCTTGGCAGTGATTGGCGGAGGATAAAGAAAATCGGGCGGCAGTCAAACTGCCACCCGAAGTTTTTTTGTCGGGTGGGTGCACAACCCGCCGATTTTTGTGGGTAGAAATGTAACGTTTTCAGTGTGACCTGCTTCTTTCTCACAGTATGCAAGGTAATCCCTTGCCTGATTCTGAAATGTCATATATACTCACTAAGCGAGTATATATGCCTAAATCACTGACCTCCCATCGCTCCCGCTCACCAGAATATGCGCTGCTTGGGTTTCTTTATTCGCAACCCAATCACGGCTATGACCTCCACCGCCTGCTGATTGCAGAACTCGGGGAGACCTGGCACGTCAGCCAGAGCCAGACCTACAACATCCTGAAAAGGCTGGAAACTCAGGGCTGCATTTCCTCAACGATAGTGGAGCAGGAAAAACTTCCCGCCATCCAATATCTAAGAATCACCCCCGCCGGCCGCCGTCGCTTCGAAGCCTGGTTGGAAAGGCCCACGGGAAGCAGCGTGCGCGTCATCCGGCTGGAATTCATCACCCGCCTCTACTTTGCCAGGAAACTTGCCCCGGAGAAAATCCCACCCATGCTTGAGGCTCAGACTACTGAGGTCCAAAACACGCTTGCACGGCTCGAAACGAGTTGGGCAGCTCTCCCCGATGGGCAGACATTCAACCGCCTGAGCCTGCAGCTGCGCATCCGGCAGCTTAAATCCATTCTCGATTGGTTGGTCGAATGCCGCATGGCATTCTAATACATTCTCATGGAGATGATGACATGAAACGCTTTGCTCTTTCCATTCTTTTGGTTGCAGCCTTGCTGGCTGCCTGCGGACCGGTTGCGACCTTGGTACCCGTTGTTCCAACCGCAGTGCCGCCTGCAGCGACCCCGGTGCCGCCCACAGCAACCCCGGTACCACCGACGGCAACACCGCAGCCGCACACGCTGACCGTCTATGCCGCCGCCTCGCTGACCGACGCATTTACCGAAATAGGCAAGGACTTCGAAGCTGCCAACACCGGTGTGACCGTCACCTTCAACTTTGCCGGGTCATCAACCTTGCGAACGCAACTCGAACAGGGTGCGGTCGCCGATGTTTTCGCCTCAGCCAACACGACGGAAATGAATACCCTCGTTACGGATACCCTGGTCGCGGCGGATACAGCGCAACTCTTCCTGACCAACAGCCTGCTGGTCATCCTGCCTGCCAGCAACCCCGCCAGTATTAAAACAGTGCAAGACCTTACGCGCCCGGGCATTAAACTGGTACTGTGCGACACGACAGTCCCCTGTGGTAAATATGCCCGCCAGATCCTGGCCAATATGGATAAGGACACGGCATTTTCTTCCACTTTCAGCACACAGGTACTTGCCAACGTGGTTTCCAATGAAACCGACGTAAAGCAGGTGGTATCGAAAGTGCAACTGGCCGAGGCAGATGCCGGGATCGTCTATGTTTCGGATGCAGTTGCTGCCCCTGACCTGAAGACGATCCAATTCCCCGCTGCCGATAACGTGATCGCGAAATACCCGATCGCTGTCTTGAAAGGCGCCACCCAGCCAGACCTGGCAGCCTCCTTTATCGCATATGTTCTATCAACTGATGGTCAAACCATCCTGAAGAAATGGGGATTTATCCCCATTACTCCCTAGAGTGTGAGCTTGCTGAACCGTTTTAGACACTGGATATCAACTGACGGCAGACCAGGCTGGGTATTCGTCCTGCCCAGCCTGGTGCTGCTGGCTTTGTTCGGGCTGCCCATCTTTGCTGTCTTCTGGACATCCATTGGCGCAAACTTTTTCACTTATGCCCTCGCACCGACGGCGCTTTCAGCCCTGCGCCTGAGCCTGCTGACCAGCAGCCTGTCCACCCTTCTGGCTGTGGCGGCCGGGATGCCGCTGGCCTACATCCTGGCTCGCTGGAAATTCCATGGCAAGACCGCCCTCGAATTGCTGGTCGACCTGCCGGTGGTCCTGCCGCCTTCGCTGGCAGGATTGGCGCTGCTGGTTGCCTTCGGGAGACAGGGCGTTTTCGGACGCTGGCTGGTTCCGCTGGGGATCAGCCTGCCGTTCACCACTGCGGCCGTCGTGCTGGCACAGATCTTTGTCTCTGCACCCCTCTTCGTCCGTTCGGCCAAGGTTGGGTTTGTGGAGATCGACCCCCAATTGGAGGAGGCAGCAATCGTTGAGGGGGCAGGCGAGCTTCAATTATACCGTTTTGTAATGCTTCCGCTGGCGTGGCGATCCCTGCTGGCTGGAACCATTCTGACCTGGACGCGCGCCCTGGGTGAATTTGGCGCGACGATGATGTTTGCCGGGAATCTTGAGGGGAAAACCCAAACTATGCCACTGGCAATTTATCTCGGCCTGGAGCGCAGCCTGGGAGTGGCGTTGGCGCTCTCGGTGATGTTGGTGATAGTGTCGGTGGTCTTGTTGGGCGTGCTGAGAAATTTGGAAAAGAAAGTGCACGCATAAACACGTCCGCACGTATTTCTATCTCACAGTCGTCTGGATTTGCTCATGCATGTACAGGGGCAGATAGTACCGTCCGCCAGAGTTCTTACCACTGGAGCCGGAGGCCTTCCACCCGCCGAACGGTTGGAAACCCGGCCAGGCTCCGGTCGTTGCGCCCTGCGGACGATTGGAATACGCCACACCGGACTCGATATGGTCGAAAAACCACCCGGTTTCCTCTTCACTCCCGTAGAACCCTGCCGTCAGGCCGTAATTCACATCGTTGGCGTGCTGCATGGCTTCTTCGAGGTTCCTGACTTTACTGATGGTCGTAATCGGCAGGAACATCTCATGTTTCCACAGGCGGTGCTGGAGCGGCAAGTCAACGGCCAGGGTTGGCTCGCAGAACCAGCCTTTGTCAAATAGGCCGCCGATCCGCACACGGCCGCCGGTCAGGAATTTACCGCCTCCGGCTGTTATTTCTCCGCAATACGCCTGGAATTCTTTATATGCTCCTTCGTTGATGACCGGCCCTAGGTAGACACGACGGTCGGTCGGGTCACCGATGGCCAGTTCTTCTGTGAGGGATTTGAGACGTGCGGTCAGATCGGCATAAACCGGTTCTTCCACAAAAAGGCGCGAAGCCGCTGAGCATTTCTGTCCCTGCAGGCCAAAGGCCGAGCGGACGATGCCAAGGGCGGCGCGTTCCAGGTCGGCGTGGCGCGAAACGATGACGGCGTTCTTACCGCCCATTTCCAGGAGAATGGGACGCACCCAGTTACAGGCCGAGAAGTCGCGGTAGATTTTCTCACCCACGTCGAATGAACCGGTGAATGTCACCCCATCTACGGCGCAGGTGACGAGCGCCTGACCAAGGGTGCGGCCTGGCCCGGTGACAAAATTAAGCACACCTTCCGGCAGACCGGCGTCCCGGAAGCATTCCGCCAGCAGGCGTACGATCCAGGCCGTATCGGTGGCGGGCTTGATAATCACCGTGTTACCGGTCACCAGCGCTGCGCCAGTGGGACCGCCGGTCAGTGCGAAGGGGAAGTTGAACGGGCTGATCACCAACCAGACACCATAAGGCCGCAAGACGGAAACGTTCGTCGCATCGTAACCCACCAGCGGGTCCTTGCCCATCTCGACGGTATAACCCTGGTTGGCCTCCATCTGGTCGCAGGAATATTTAATCAGGTCCGCAGTTTCCTGCACATCGCCAAGAGATTCCATACGGTTCTTGCCCACTTCCAGTGCCATCACCGCGCTCAATTCGAACAGGCGCTCTTCGATCAAGGCTGCTGATTTACGCAGAAGGCGGACGCGCTCCTGCCAGGGTGTGCGGCTCCAACCGGGGCAGGCCTTGCGCGCCGCCTCTAGGGCTTGCAGGGCATGCTTTTCATCGCCCTTCTGCATCACTGCCAATGTCCAGTCCGTGTTGACCGGGGAAAAGTCGGTAAATTTTTCATCCGTAAATACATCCTTGTTGTTGATGAGCATGGCATATTCTTGACCGAGGCCGGCTTTCACTTTCGATAGTGCGATGTCGAATCGCGTGTGGAGTTCTTCCGGCGGGTTGAACATGGTTGCATAGGTAAGTTTAAATTCCATTTATTTCATCTCCTTGGCGAGAACTTCCAGACAGTTTATTTTTCCGGAAGATAACCTAGAGCGAGTATAGTGCAGTGGAGGGCCAATGTCAACGTAAAAAGACATTAATTGTCATATTTTTGATAAAACGTTAATAGGACGAGTTCACAACTGACTGTCCTTCCACATTGTCAGCAACGGGTGTAAGCGTTGAGCCGGACGGCAACACCAACCCGGACCTCTACCCCGGGCGGGAGCTCGACTTCAACCTCGACTCCAACTTCCACCACTACACTAAGCATAACAACGGCTCCATCCGAAACGCCAGTCTCGACGAATACGTCCCTTCCAACGGAAACACCGACTGCAACTCCCACGGCTACTACCTGATAAGGTTATGCTACGGATACTTGTAGAAGATAATCAAAATCTTTCGGACAAACGTTTTCCCATGTCCGGCTCTATAAACCGTCCAAAGCGAAAAAAGCTCCGAAATCTCTTAGACTTCGGAGCTTATCATCCCGATAACATTTAGAACCTTTCCACCAGTNGGGGGTTGTAGTTATNAAATTGCTATTCATTCTCTATCAAACCCAAAGCCTTTTTTATTTTGGTGTATAATGCCGACAAGTTTGATGGAATTTGACGAAACTCATTAGAACGCATTGCCAGCTTCCTCAGTCTTCCTTTAGGAAACCGGTGGCGGGGG
>Ga0031655_10000352_pt1 | contig 28808 bp, 47 predicted proteins | sample FrelakmetHBP12HB_FD_55187 | JGI IMG/M metagenome (GOLD analysis project Ga0031655, IMG submission 55187) | Freshwater lake sediment microbial communities from the University of Notre Dame, USA, for methane emissions studies -HBP12 HB | ecosystem: Environmental > Aquatic > Freshwater > Lake >... | reverse complement strand
TCTACACCACTTCTTAGCTTCATTTAGTGTATCTTGAACTTCTGACCAACGTTCCTCGCTAAGATTATATTTCAGTTCCAGCCTATAAGGCTTACTATGCTCACGAACCCATTTCATGACCACCTCAACAGAAACAGAGTTATTTTAGATTCGTCATCAACGTCAAGCAACCATTTACCACAGACACCGTAGTCTTCGCTTGTATGCCAATAAAGACGCCACCCAGTTCCCCAACTGTCACACCCAAGTTCACCTGCATCAGCCGAAATGAGTGGTCCAATGTTGTCATTTAACCACTGGTCAATGACACGAGACGGCATATCAGTGATTACTGGGTAACTTGAAACATCTAAGATCATGACCACATCATCCTAAAAATCAATACAACATCGTCATCGGGACAAGTTACCCAACCATAAGTTTTTGAAGGAACCTCACAGTTATATCGCTCAGCCCATTCAAGAATCTCTTCTTTATTAGCAGTATAAAACTTTTCGTCAACCCAAAAAAAGGTTTTAACTGAAGGTTGGTAGGTGAAGCGAACACCCTGTTCCTTCAGTGTCCAGAGGCAAGTCATAGATACATCAACGAAAAGGCTACATACCGCTTCTCATCGATGATTTCAAACTGACGGTTTACCCAGTCTACGAGATACAGACCAGCAGCAGGAACAATAACTTTGTTGATATACATATTACTGATACCAATACTTTTCCAATCATGACCAGTGTCAAGCAACCAATCTGTCAGATTGTCAAATGCCTGCTCTGACATGTACATGTGTCACCTCTGACGAAGCCTTTCGGTATCACTAATGAACGAAAGTGCCCAAAAGAAAAACAGGAAAAGATTCAACGCAATAGACCAGAAATGTGGGTGATTGTAATCATATGCGAGGCTGCTACCAGCAAGCAACAGGAACACCGCGTCCCAGATTACAACTAACCATGCGAAAAACTTTTGCTTCTTGTTCATCGTTTTAACCTTTCAGTATGGTAAACAGATTACCATATTCATACTCTACTAATATCTGATCACCGAGTCTATAGTAGATTTGTCTGCGGTAAACTTTCTTGAGCCAAATATACTTGTTCTCAGTTTTGACGGGGAACCAGGCAAAGAAGGATTTCCAATCACCACGACCTTTCACGCCGTGACCTGCATTGCAAAAATCCTTAATGAATGCTTCCCGCGCCCCGAACATCGGGTGTTAGTTCCCGCAAATCTGCTTAATCTCAGCAGCACTGCGATTGGTTTGAGCATATGCTTGCAGACATTCACTCTTGGTGTGTTCGGTATATCCGAGCGAACCAAACATTACCAAGAAGATGACCGCAACCGCAATCACATACCATTTGAACTCGTAATCCATCTTACACCTCCTTCACATAATTAAGCTGAGTGGCATCTTCGCGGTGAGCCTTGACCTTACCCATAATGTTCATAGTAGAACCAGTAGCGACAAGACGCTTGAAGCTGAAAAACACCGATTTGTTATCGGCAGTGATACCTGTGATGAACCACGTGTTCCACTGCTGCGAGTAATTGCAGCGAAGAACTTCGACAGTCAATTCCAGCTTGTCACCGACCTGACCGACATGCCCATTAGCATCACGCAGACGGCGATTGATAGCAGCTTTCGCTTCATTGCGAATATAGCAAGACGGAAGCGAAGAAATCACAGCAATGTCGAACAAACCAACATCTTCGCTAGCCGCACATGCCATAGCCTTGCTTTCGAAATCGGAGAGTACTTCCCCCTGCAAAATCTTGAAAGTCAGAGACTGAAAGTGACGAATCACGAGTTCAGACAATTCACGATCTTCATCGCGGATGTCAAACTTTCCGTCGAGAAAATCGCGGGTCAGATACTTGTTTGCAATGCGCGTCTGATCGCCCTGTTCATCATACTCACCCTGCTTGAGATACTCTCCGTTCACGCGCTGAGCAGCACACGCAGCAGCAAACGCTTCACGAGTATTGAAGCGAACGGGATCAAAGACTTTGCGAGCAGAGCTATTGCGATAAAAACTCATTTTGAAATCCTTTGTTAGAATCTATGAGCAATGCATAGCTCGGCTCGATCCGGCTGTCAACCAAAAAGTTACTTAATGTGCAAAATATAACTATTGTCGTGTTCAAATAACCGAAAATTATATTGGATTCGTTATATCTATCAAGCCTTCAGCTTTTCCCACATCAGCTTCTTTTCTTTATCAATTTTCCGGTGCTTGGAACCTAGCTTGTGTAGCAGAATAAAGGGACCAACCATAGCTAAAGCAGTTATTGCAAATGGCCATGCAGCACAAGCAAAGAACATAATGAATGTAATTGGCTGACTATCACTATCATCGTGAAACTCAATCTTACCTCTGCCTAGCAAATAACAATAAATGCCATAAGAGACAACTGCTACTGCAATCCAAATATAAAAGTTCATTCGTCATTATCCTTTTCACNGGCAACAAGATTATGAATAAGATTATACTGTTCAGCAGCTTTCTTTAGTGCTGGATATTCTTCTTCAAGAGTCTTTCGGTCAGTCTTATTAAACTTGATGCAGGGCTTGCCATCACTAGTATCAATGCCCATAGAGTATTCATAACCGCTGTCTACACGGCGAAGGATCCTGCGCAAACTAGACTGCTGCTGTGCCACAATAGCAGCAGTAATAGTGTGATTTGCGTTTTCCTCAACCTTTTCTAGGGTCTTAAGAAACTCAATTTCATCCTTAATAGCATCATAGATAGTATAGGGCATTATCGGTACCTCATCTTCTTCAAACGACTAAACACGCCTTCACTGACTGCAAGTGTGTCTTCGGTGTGGACACGAATATAATGTTCTTTCCATTGAGGATCAATACCTGAACCGTCAAGACGATAATAGTTTGCCGGGCTGCAATTCATTTGTTTAGCCAACACCATCAACCAGTCATCACGATCAATACGACCGATAATACGATATTTGTTGCTGATGCAGATATACCCCTTTTCATGGAGCTGTGCAGCTTCGCCCTTCTCTAGAAACTCTACAAGTTCAGGTGTAGGGTGCATCGCTGGGCAATCTTTATCGCCATACTTACAGGAGCCTTCGTAGTCACCCATGTTGCAGTGAGCCATATGGACAGCGTAGGTCATTATTGTCCTCTCAACTTAGCATTCAAGTAGTTTCTATACCAATCTTGTGTAGTTTGATACAGCAGTTGGCGGCAGTCATCATCCATTGTGTTTTTGTCGCCGGGACTCGCATCTTTGCCCAATTGAATATTGAGTCCATAGTCACCGTTTCCGACCCACACACTCACATCATCGCCGTGATTCATGTGATAATGATCACTACTCCAAGAAGTAGGATCAGTGCGAATAGAGTAGACCACAGCACTGACCGAAGGATCGTTGCATTTATCAATGTGTGTCGGAGCATCCTTTGCAATAGGATGATGTGCGAATGGATTGGGAAGATATGCACAGCATAGAGCAACCACGAGCATTCCGCCTGCAAGGGAAAAAAATACTTTTTGGCGAGAAAAAATATTATCCATTACTTGCGTCCTGATAGGATGAAGTCTCGCACACGCTCACGATCAATCGAGTCATAGCAAACTTCATTACCATACTCACGTTCCAGCCTGCGAGTAGCGGAAACTACTTCCAGGTAAGTAGCATCTACGTCCTTGTAGATACCAGTCTTACCGTTGTAAAATTCAAGAACATAGTTGATAAAATCTTCGCGGTCCATATTACCAATCCTTCTTAGGGTGCTTATCCTTGCGCTTATAGCGCAGCTTGGATTCGACCTTCTTGGGTTTGAAGGGAGTGTCACCATAAAGAACATGGTGTGCGCGAGTCTTCGGGCGACCCATTTGGAACTGAATAACTTCCTTCTTCATGGCACTTCTCCTTTCGATGCAATGCTTATACAGGTATTGGAATACGATGTCAACAAAAAAGTGCCCGAAGTTTCCTCCGGGCACCTTACCTTTAGCGGTCCTGAGAATTTACTTCTTTGTAGGGTTGTTTACAAAATCATACATCTTCTGTGCGGTTTCTAGGACCTTTTCAAGTCCAGGAAACTCTGGTGCTGCGACAGTAGTTACAAGTTGACCAGTCTCTAGCTTATGTGCGGTGAGTTCCCAGCCCATAAACTTAGCCTTGTATTCTTCAAGGCATAGCTTTTCAGCAAGGCCCAAAATGTCAGAACGAATTTCATATCCATTCTTGTTAAACTTTACTTCGGGAAGTCCCGGAATCTTCTTGTCACTCATTCATATCATCCTTGAATCTTGGGCTTGGAAAGATATTCCCATTCGTCTTTTGTGTATGGCCACATTGCCAATCTCCTTAGATTGCTAGGAGATTGTACAGTGCGAACAAACATAGTCCGACAATAGTAAGATTGGCTGCTCTAGACACTCGCACTACTGCGGGGACCTTCGTGCCAAACATCTGTGCTTGATACTTACTCATTTTACTTTCCTTTCTTGTGTGTGAATGTCGAATCAACCGTTTCTTTAGCAGACTTCAATGTATCTGCAAAGAAAGACTTGTCGGACACGATTTTGTGCAGGTCACTGCCAGCAGCAAACGTGGCATCAACAGCCTTCTTAGTGTATTCGGTTTGTGTGTCTACAAAATGATTGAGAGTTTTTGCAAGTTCTTCGTGTTTTACGAAAGTGTCAACTGCAATTTTCTTGGCTGATTGAACCGCGTCAATAGCCGCTTCGACTAACATTTTATTCATAGTTATTACCTTTTCTGTGTGTGTGATGTGGCATAAAATCCACGCTGCTATTTAGTTTTTATTGCAGTGCAATAACTTAAACTACTTACGGGATTCTAAATATTCTTTTAGAGTTCCATAAAGAGTTAACATCATAGCGATCTTATGGTCATATATTCTAATGAACGGACCCTTTCGATCAGATTCTCTGTATACACCCAGATAGTATGGACAGTCAAGTTTTTTGGTCACTTCTTTAATAAAAGCATCCCAGCCGGATCTGTCATACTCTCCTAGTGGAAATTCATAATGTGCAATTTTAGCAAGCTGAAAAGCCTTCATGCCTTCTTCTGTTAGACGAAGACCAGAGCCTCCCCTTCCTGTTATCCACCAGCGAAAGAGTAACTTGTCAACTGTTATTTCTTTCCAAACGTTTTCTTCAACATCTGGAATCTCTGTTTGTACAGTCTTGGTTATCTCTTTTTTGGTTTTAGGATAAGTCATCAGGATATACAGTGCGGCCCGAGTTCATGAACACCACTGTAAATTTGTCCGTCTTGAATTGTGCGTTCAGTTTACGGCACAAATTGCGGGCATGACCCGGATTAGAAAAACTAGTTTTCTTATACTTGGGTGCAGCATCATTGGTTAGATAATGCGATGATTTCAAGTTGATAGGTTGATCATCATAGAACACGGCCCAAATTCCTGCTGCCTCTACGATTTGGTCACACTTGTATGTTTTTTTATCTACGTACTCTAATAGTACGTTTGGTTGAGTTCTACTCATTTAAACGAACCGCCTTTAATTTCTATTTGTATTACTTCATTAGATTTATCGTCCGCTTTGGTATTGCTCAACTCATACAAATCTGACAACAACTTTGAAATTTCGTCACGCAATCCACGTGCATCGGCGGCAGGCAAAACAATATCTCGTGCTTGCTTTGACTCCATGAGTGCCATCTTGTCTATGAATCGCTTGATGTGGATCATTAGATATTTATCGCTTCTTGCGCCTCTGTTTCTGTTTTATATGGTCCGCTATATTCATAGCGTTGAATGAAGATATACTTGGGACAGAAGATTGTCTGCTTCGTTCCGTTCTGATCCATCACGAACCATCCTGCTGCATGTAGACACTTGCTCTTTTTAGACGTAGTAAAAAGATGAAGTCCACGCTGCACATCAAAGATTGAATTGTAAATCTTTGCTGGAGTCGGGAACTGAGGATAAGGCATTGCCACTTTAGTTTTGTTAGACTTAAGTGGCTCGAAGCGAATCTGAGTCTTCTTCTTCAATTCATTTGCATTATCAAACTGAAGGAAGTTGCCGTTAAGCTGAACACCGTAGCCAGCATTATTAGCTTCGATGTTACCAACTTTCTTCTCACCGTCAGTGACAATCCAGAATTGATTCTTGATGATTGGTTTTGCAATAAGTTCGGTCATTTTTGTTCCTTGCTTTTGGTATTCGACTTGTACTTAGTGTAGAGATATGCCCAAAAGAAAGTCCCACAAAGAAAGCCAACTGCAAATGAGCCTAATACCCACTCAACAATGCTGCCGAAAGAAATCATAGTAATCATTGCACTAAAGTATCCCATACTAGTTCTGCATCCCTGACAACTGCCAGAGGAGAAACCCATCCATTGATAATCGCTATATTCATAAGTTCTTTATACTCGGACGGGCATTTATTTGAAATTTCAACACCTGCTCTGGTAGCCATTATACTCCCATCCTTAACCAAAAAGTTAGGATCACCGGGACGAATGGTTCTCAATGAAGTTTTGTAGCTCACCTGTGCATAACCTCTGCACTGAGCATGATGAACAGGAACTCTTTTTCTTCCTCTTCATTGAGTACTCTTATACCAGTGCCAGCACGATTCTTGGTGTACTCAAATGAGCCATCAGAGTTCTGACGAACAACTGTAGTAGCTTCATATATCACTCCCATATTGGGCTTCTTAGGATATCTGTACCACTGTAGCTGACCCGATTCATTATACATTTCTACGTAATGCGGCCGCCAAACATGCTCCCAGTACAGGTGTGTATCAGATTCCATGTCCATCCAAACAGACTTCCCGTTCTTCCTGCTCGTAGCTATATTGACTTCCATTCCCGGACGAAAGCCTCGTCCAATGCTCTGGATATCTTTCACCCAATCACCCATGAAGCACACCCTTATATGGGGAGTTCAGCCACTTGGAATAAGTGTCAACTTGCTCAGAAATCTTAGTGAGTTCATACTTACCGCAGAACTTCATCAGGTGAATACCAACTTGAGGAGTCGTAGTCAAACGAACATCATTGCGAATGATTTCATCCACTGCATTCTTGATGTCTTCTGGTTGTGCAGCAAGATCGATAAGAGTACGATTGCGTTCATAATCATCACGAACACGATGCTCTTCACCGTTGTGGTCTACCCACTTCTGCAACATCAGATTGTTCCAGTTGAACCCCTGCTTATTGCGATCCTCGAAAGCTTCCTTGATGCCAACTGCATTCTTAGAACCCTTCTCACGAACACCGGGATATGCACTGAATACATTGTCAGTCGCATCCCCGCGAATGCACTTCTTAAAAAGAAGATATTCAGGGTCTTCCAAAAGTTTGTGCTGACCGGTCTTCTTGTCCTTAACCGGACGATCACGGTCATCGTAATACCCATCCAGCTTGATCAACTGCCCAGTCACACCATTGTATTGCTGAACATTCTCATTGATCAACTGTACATAGTCCGAGTCCGAAGAAATGATGAAATGCTTGTCGTTCGGATGAAGATGGATGAAACGTGCAATAAGATCGTCTGCCTCAGCAGTTGGGCAACGAAGAACAGATGCATTAGTTTTTTCACGCAGGAACGTGGTGAACTGATCATATGTTTCCCAGAACATCTGATTTTCTTCGAGTTCAGCTTCGGTCACAGATGCAGTATCTACGACACGATTAGCCTTGTATGGCTTGTAAAAATCCTTACGCCACGAACGACCTTCAAGACAGAAGACCACATGATCAATGTTGAACTTACGCACCATTTGATTGACTGATGCCAAAGTGAGGTGCATAGCCATACCAATCTTCTCCCAAGTATCACTGTTGCGAGAAGCAACATGGCGAGCGCGGAAGAACGTATTAGCTGTATCAATAAGTGCGTAGTTCATGTGGTACCTTTTCTGAATATGCGTACATTATACACAAAGTATGTGTATATGTCAACTGTTAAAGTACAGTTTCGGATTATCCATGACATCTTCCATCGTGTATATGGGTTCCCCGAAACCAGATACGTATGGTAAATGATTATCCAGAACCTTTTGGATAGGAAGACTATTTTTATTAATCACAGAATCAAAAAATTCTTCCAAATCTGCTATGGTTTTCCCACTTAGTGGGTGAAGCCATTCCAATACCCAATCCTCACCGTATTCAATGCAATATTCTTTCCAGGTCTTTTTCTGGATTTTTTCAATTTCAACTATAGCATCACTTGGGCCCAGGTATAATTTTTCAAATTCTTGCATGACACCGGTTGAACCAATATATGACCTAACCCTGCGTTCTGGATTTGAAGTTATACCGAACCCAATCAATCTATGAAAATCATCGTCTATTTTAATATAATGATTAGAATGGATCAAGTATAACCATTTCATTGCAGGTGTATCAGTCATAAGTAGCTTTCAATGCGCTTTGTGATTTCATCATCAAAGAAATCGATAATATCATGCGTATGCGTAATTGCAGTCGTGTCTAAGATAGGGTCTTTCCCACCTAGCTTTTGGTATATTCTGCATACCGTAGCAGCAACCATAGTGTCAGTTGGAGCTGGAACTTTTGCAGTAATACCGTGTACTGCTCTATAATATCGGTCCCAAGCCATACTTGCTTGTGCCTTAAGGTTGGCATGTGTCCAAAAAATAGACTTGATTACGGCATTGATGTCGTCCATAAATTTGACGAATTTTTTACTGCTAGGATTCACCTTTTTGTCAACAATAAAATCTCGATAAAAACTCCCGTAGAACCCGTACTCACACGCATCGAATGCTGATTCTGTCCAATATGTATCATGACATTTAGTGATGAATCCCAGTTCTTCGGGCGAACGTTCCGTCAAGCCGGCGATATGAGTGATAGCGCCCGCCCGCCCACTGTTATTTTTATCCTTTGATCGGACCGGATAGCAATTGTTATTTTCTACAGCTTCCACTTGCTGATGTGCCAACACTGATTCTTTGTCACGCTTTCCATCGATTCGATACTTGAAAACACTTGTTCTCAGCATAGCATAGTCTTCAACCGGCTTTTTACCCTTACCGTTATTCCAGTGGAAGTCGTCCCTGGCAAAACTTTTGTCATCGGTTTCTATATACATTACTGGAAGAAGTAGCTCTTCACCTTCTTCTAGATCACTCCAAAAACCTTCAAAAAAGAGTAAGGCTTGAATAACGCTGTTGTGTTGACCGTCAGTGGAATGATAAATTTCTTTGCCCGGTTCTTTAATAGCATAGATCACTGAAATTCTATTAGGATCGAATTCCTTTAAGATTTGCAAGGCATGGGTCAGGTCCATTTCACGCTGAATATCTTCATCAATGATGATACAAGACAACGGAACCCATGCAAATTTCCTTCTACCCTTTGATTTAAAAGAAACCATGTTCTTTTTCATTTTATCTATAAGAGCAGCACACTGGGGATGCTGTTTAAGTTCTGCAACCCTATCCGCTAATGTTTTGGTATAATACTGCTTAGAACTGCGGTTCATTTCATTGTTTGGTCTCAAAATATTAGGATCTTTTTTTTGATGAGACCATTTGAGCTTAAATTCCTTAGTAGTCATTGGTATTCCATAATTAGTTAAACACTATTGTTAATATAGTAATATTTTACACAAAAGTCAATACTTTTTAACTGACCTCAGTAAACCCGTCACCCAAATCCTTCTGGCGAATGATGCGAACATCATCACGCTTTTCAGGATCAGCGATTTCTTGTTCATATACTTCAAGCGCAATGTTGCGGCATACGGTTTGGAACCAGCGATCAACAATCATCTGGTCTGTGTCTTTTTTACTGTATTTGTAGCCTTGCTTGATCAAGTTGATTACAAACTTGTCGTTCCAGTCAAGTTCAAAAGCACCATTGTTGATGTCAGCCGGATCAAGGTCTACACTTAGAATGGCTACGTAGGGTTCGCCCTTAGCAGTCGCAATCTCTTTGGGTGTTAACTCCGGCTTAGTATCCTTAGGTTTACGCGGAGCCTTCACTTTAGGCATCGGCGGCTGTAGTTCTTTATCAGGAAGTACCGATGGCGCTGCATCGTCTTCCATAGTCAACCATTTCTTTAATCGATCAAACATTCTTACCTCTTAATTGTATATACTGTTCTGTAGTTATCTTCTTCATCATCTTGAGGAATAATAACCACCTCACCTTGCATCCACTGCGGAGGAAGACGGTTAGTCCAGCGATGCAGCGAAGCCTTGCCCACTGTGTAATAGTTACGATAATTAGCGATAGGATCGTCACCTACCTTAAACTCGTCTCCCATGCAAGATGGCATTTTAGTCAGACCACCTTGCTTGATGTTCTTGGGAGCATCCTTCAGTATGGTCCCCAGCTTATCAATAGTGAGATGAGTACGAGAATAGCGATGGGTATACTCACGACCAAGAGCAAGCAGATGAGTATAAAGCCAATCATAATTTGCGCTAGATTCGCGGACCCATACTGCGGACGGGTGATTGATATGAGTAGCAGAATACATAATAGTATCAATAGCATCGGGAAGTTTCCAAACTTTCTTCTTGCGGCCAGATGCCGACTTTCCTGCTTCCTCTACACCATCAAGAACTCGATGGGCAGTGGACAATAGCTGTGCTGTCTCAAGAATCATCTTAACAACATGGCGATCAACCATGTCGCAAGCAGCAATCTCAGGATCAGAATCTACATAAAAAATGTTCACCGTATTACCTCATTGTTGATAAATACATTATTACTAATAGGATTATATATGGACATTCGTAACATTCTAAACATCATATCAGAAAATTCAGAAACTGTCAAGGGTGGATCTCCTTTTTCGGATAAATTAAACGTTCTGACTCTAGGACAATTTCTAAATCTGTCAGGTATCGAAACCCCCGATGAAGAAGATGCAGAGATTGATGAGGCAAAGTTAGATGCTCCTGCTAGAAAAATGGGCGACGATGAACTCGAACAGTATTTAGACCGTATCAAGGGTCTATCGACTGGCAAGAAAACATCACGCGGTCTTGATAAGTATGTATCAGGAAAAACGAAGCAGGACAAGTACAAAAAGCCATATATACATCGTAGCACCGTTATTCCTATTGTAGACGAAGAGGGCAAGAAATATAATCTAGATGCTCTGCGTTCATTGGTTACAAAGCGTCCTTCAAAGATTCTTAAGCAAAACGAAAAGATGCAGCACAGTGATGGTACTGCCAGTGTATTCTACAACGTAGGTCTCCCCGCACTAAAGGGTCTCGCGGTTGATGAGGATACAGGTGATTTCGTGATCATCGACACTTGCCCAGGTGCAGGCGCATGTCAAACTTACTGCTACGCCATGAAGGGCGGATATGTTCAGTGGAAGAATGTCGCTGAAGGTCAAACGCAAATGCTGAATTTCTTGTATAACGACCCAGTTGGTTTCATGAAAATGATGGGAGACGAGATTCAAGCAGCAGACAAGAAGTTTAACAAGAAAGACAAAAAGACAAAACTGGTCATTCGTTGGCATGACGCAGGAGATTTCTTCTCTCCGCAGTATCTTGCAATGGCATACGCTTTAGCTAGAAAATATCCAAACGTAGATTTCTATGCGTATACCAAATTGGCATCAGTTGCAAAGTCAAGTAAGCCAGACAACTTCAAAATTAACTATTCAATGGGTGCTAAGCCATCACAGGAAAAGGAAATCGACTTTGATCAAACCAAGAACAGTCGCGTTGTTCCAGAAGTTCTGTTCAAGGACCTTTTAGATCGTGATGATGGCAAGCCTGTTTATAAGGATCAGCAAGCAATCGATACTCTTAAGCAGCGCATAGCTGCCAAATACAGTGTTGAACCAAGCAGCATCTTGACATATGACGAAATGATGAAGACTCCACCTAGCAAAGAAAAGAATAAGTGGAACGTCATTGTTAAGCCAGGAGACGGAGATGACTCCGCTAACCGCAATGACGTTCTCAACTCATTCTTGTTGATGCACTAATCAAATACAAACAAATCAGGGCCCGACCCTTCGTCCTCCGGTGGAACAAATGTCGGGTCTTTTGATAGATATGTATTCATATCCGTATATTGAATATTGATAAATTTGTATCGATTGGACAGAACACTTTCGAAATCTTCTCTCGCTAGGTGATTTCGTTTGAGTTCTTTGATGTAATCAGCATAGTTTACAGTTTGGTAGGTATTGACCTTAGCCGCGCTATTATTACTATGCTTTCCTACAAACCCATCTAGAAAACGAATCCATCCTTCCGCTACTTGAGAATCAAGTTCACGCACATAATCTAACGCACCTTCGACCTGACTAACAGCGTACAGTTCCTTCAATGCCTTAGGAACATCACTTTGCTTAACTTTAACATAGTATTTGCTGTCAAAGTTATCAGACCAATCTTGATTGTCAAGTACTACGCACGGCATCTGCCCTAAACATTCCATGAATGCAAATGAGTAGTTTTCACGTAAGCTAGGCATGAAAAAGACCTTGCAGCTTTTGATGAAATCAACCTTTTCGTCTCCCACAATACCATCCTTGATCACATAATCCGTGATACCAGCATCAGCAAATGCCTTCTCAAACTTGGCAGCTCCATTGCTATTAGTCATTACTCTTGCCGGAAGATTGCATTCCTTCATAGCTTTGATATATGCTTCTGGATTCTTGCCAGCTTCCCAACGACCGATGAATAGCACACCTTCACGAGGACCAGTGCTTGGTTCCAAAAGTCCTCGCTCACTCATAGGCATACGCAACAATTGACAATTAGTAGCGCCGTGCTTCACTAATTCATCAATGTTCTTCTGGCTTTGTGTTCCTATAACAATATCAGAGAATTCCATATGCTTGTTATAGAAATTGTGATAGCTGTCCAAGAATACGTCATTGCCCTGAGATTCACGGAAGATCATGCTGTGCAAGTGAGTGTAGAATACGACAGGAATGTATTTGCTAATAGTCATAGCATAAGCAGCAGACATAGCTTCCTGTGTGTTGCACACGACCATATCATAGATATTGGTTTCAAATGCTTTCAGTAACGCCTTACGAAAATTGATAATTTTCTCAAAGTTAATCGTATCACTAAATGCAAATGTTGCAGTATGATCGGTGTATCGTAGAGAATCATCTGGATAAACAATGTTTGCACCTAAGCTCTTGATATAATCACTGAATGGATTAGTGGGCGCCTTGTCAAGTACGATGTCAACCTTCCAGCCGATGCGACCACACATTTCGGTAAAACCTTTAGCGAACTGCCCGATTCCACCGTGTGGAATAAAGTGTTGGTCACTAATCAGAAATGCAATTCGTCTGGAATATGTCTTCATACTTTACGGGCCGTAACTAACAGGTGCCATCCAAGATGTTCACGAACAGCATCGCGCATTTCTTCTGACATTGCTTCGAACCAGGGTTCTAGTTCAAAGACATTTTGCTTATACTTCGGAACATTGTACATAAAGCAATGTGCCTGACGAATGCTTTCGACTTCGAACTTGCCATCTAGCAACTTATGGATCTCATCATTTGTATATGCAATAGCATACGGACATGATGCCTGTGCTTCATACTGATCCAATCCCTTTTGAATCATTGCATACTTCCAACTATTCTTAGCATACACCATGAACTTAAGTTCACCGCCATCGGCAAGAGCAAAATGAATGTTGGATAGTGTCTTTTCAATATCGGGATAATGATGCAAGACGCCGAAGCTGTACACTAGATCAAACTTGGGAAGTTCATACATATGGTCATCCCCGCTTCTTAGATAAAATGTACCATCTAGACCATATACACCGAAACGCTGCTGTGCTAGAATCAAACTTTCTGCGCTAATGTCAATGCCAGTATAATCAGCACCAGCCTTAGCAAACTCTACAGCATCTGCTCCAATGCCACAGCCGATTTCAAGAACTTTCTTGTCCTTGTAATTTTCAAACTGAGCGAAGTCCTTGATATGCGGCTCAGCCTTATAACGCTTAGCAGAACCTTCTTCAAAATATTGAAGTGTTCCAATTTCACTCTTAGAGTGATTGATATTGCAGGGCTGCTTGTCCCAATACTCTACGATCTTTTGTTTAATACCTTGATTACTCACTATTCATCCTTTTAATCTTAACATAATATATTCTTCTTTAGTATACCAGCGATCTTCATGGTCTATTTGTCCGCCATAGGTATAATCAGAGTGCCGAACCCGATATGCTTTCTTTAACCAAATGTTCTTTTTACTTGAATTGCACTTACGAGGCCAAATAGAAATTCTATAAGATGTGGTAATTTTTTCCCAATCACTACATCTGTTGTGGACCCATTCAACATCAGTCATCGGTATTGCTTTGGGTTGCCATCCCACTTAAGTTGCCCAAGCATTCTTAAAGAGAGGAACCTGCAAGCGATCACTATAGCGAACACCATGCTTCATTGCAGACAATGCTACATTCTTATTGTTGAGAGCATAGACACTTTCAACACCGCCGACTGGCATGAGATAAACGTCACCATCAAAACCGGCATCACGATAAATCGCAGCGGTTTCGATTGCTTCGGTTACGTCATCTTCTGTTGCAACCACGAACTTGAGATACGTGTGACCTATATCCTGATAGCGACAAACAATGTCAGGCTTAATCGCTTCTGCCCTAGCTTCGCCCGAGCAGCTTAGCTTAGCACTGACGCTGAACGTGATTTCTCGGTCAAACGCATAGCCAGTCTTTTCACCAAGCACAGCTTCCCAACGCCATTTGTCAAGATACTCCGCGAACTCCTCACTGATGGGTTGAGTACCATTAGTCTCAAAAGTAATCTCTTTGAGAGTGTTCATCTTGGGATGACTTAGCAGTTCCGGGAATGCCCTCTGCCAACCTAAGAGTGGTTCTCCTCCGGTAATGACGAGGTGTTCGTTTCGCCATTCGTTGAACGGTAGAATTTCCATAATACTATCGACAATGGAATCAATGTCCCTAACGGGAGACAGATGCTTAAAGCGAGGATCGGAGGTGGGATAGCTGTCGCAGCCTGTCGCAACGAGCGGAAGGTCTTGGTAAGAGGTGTACGCTTTTGCATCTATTTTCTCAATATCCTTAGTTAATTCGCCTTTCGGCATACCAAATCCCAAACAACGAAAGTTGCAACCAAAGGTACGAAGGAACACACTAGGTACTCCGACATATTTACCTTCACCTTGAATGCTATAGAATATTTCACTGATCTTGATTTTTGTCATCTTCTTCTTTCCAACCATGTCTATACGGATCATAACCATGTTTTCTGTGGAATTCGTCACGATCATTCTCTATGGTCCAAATTCCGTACAACACGACAGATGATAATCCACATATCACAAATATTACTATATACTGAAATAAACTCATTGTCAACTACCTTTTCCACCAAACTTCCCAGGGAAATTCGATCCAAACATCATTCTCTGCTTTGTTGATTGTTGTAGCAGAATAGTTCACCTCAAATGAACTTGCATCATTGTCAACTAGCACTGCAAAGCGAACGTTATTGTTCCATACTGTTCCCCATGAGGGTTCGTCTGGTAGACAACAGCTTTGCCAATCGTTTTTGATCCACTCTAGAGTAGCACCGGTGTCGTTGATATCATCTACGACAAGAATATTCTTTCGGCGCTTAGTGTCCCACCTACTCTTGACAACATCACGATCATCTTGATTTACATATCCGAATGCATCTTCTGCCATCCAGCAGTTAGATTCGCATTCATCACCGTCACGAAGACTGACCTTGAGTGTTTCCATAGGAATGTCGAGATAATGACTAATCTTAAGTGCAGGGACTAGGCCCCCGCGAGTCAGTCCAACAATATAGTCAGGCTTCCATGCATCATTATTCATTTGCCGAATGATGTCATGAATCAGTGCATCAATCTGTGCGTCTGTGTAGCTCGTCTTGTTCATTATCCGTTCCAATGATGTATTGCGTTTGCAATGATAAAGAAGTTGGTTATGAAGGCTTGAAGGACTAGCACTGTGCGAACCCAAGCAACCTTGTCAGATTCGTGATCACACGGTGAGGCCTTTTCACCCAACGCCTTTGCCCAGAGCCTCCATAGTTTATTCATATATAATAATACTCATGATTATTAGGGTCCTTTAACCTTTTGTGTAGCGTTGCTTCGCATATCTTTAATTCTAGCATAGCAGCCTTAAGTGTGTCAAACTCTTTGGTTGCCGCAACTATTTTTCTTGCCCGGCCATTGCCCGATCCTGAACATTTTCCTTTTCTGCCCTCACTCATATTTTTGAACACTTCTTCTCTTTTTTCAGCAGTCCAGGTATTTCTTGTTTCTTTTGCTTTTTCTCTTGCTATTTTTTCTCGTTCGGGATTTCGGCCTTCAACCCCTTTTCGGGCTGCTTCCCTTCTGCGATCCGATCCCATTCTTTCTTTGCCTAAACGGGTTGACCTCTTTCTATCATCCGGGTCTCGGTTTCGGGTTCCCTCTACGAGTCTATCAACATTTTCTTTTAGCTTTTCTTTCAACTTAATTCCGTTGTCAGTCTGATACCATTCTTTGGTTTTTTGATGGACACCATCTAGGATAGCCCTCTTTTCATCATCAGTGCGTTTTTCCCACACTTGTTTGATCTGCTGCCTAAATAACTCTTTGCGCTCATCAGACCATCCTGCTTTGGTATCACCACCTGACACATCTTTTGCTATATTGTAATAATCTCTTGAATAATATGCTTTCGTTTGATCCAAATAAAACTTTTCTCTTTCTAAGAGAACTTGTTTATCGTGTACCTCTACATATTCTATTATAGTTCTGGTAAAGTTTTCAATTCCGTACTTCTTAACAGCCCGGCGGAAGGCTTTACCAGAACCTACATACCCATCTTCTATAGTTCCCGCATGTGAACCAATATACTTTTTTCCATTGATATTATTGGTCCATTCGTATATAAATCCATAATACATAGTTCGTCCTTTGCAACTAGCTATGTTTATTTAGTCCTTATTAGTCAAGGTCTGCAAAAAGGTCTTCGTTCCATTCCCTGTGCCCCTCGCGGAAAGCGACATTAGATTGTGTTTCCCTTACCTCGACACGATAGCACCACAGACGCTCAGCTTCGCCGGAACCCCAGTGATCAGGTATATAAACCCCGTTAATGAACTTGTAAATCATATCAGCAAGTGCTTCGCACCCCGTTGCTTTGACTAAGGTAAGTTTTGCCATCCCCCTGCGTTCAGCTTCTTTATACCAATCCATATTAGGATCATCGGTGCTGACCAAAAGTGTGTGATCCAGCTGGTCCTCAAGAATACCCTTAAGGTCCTTAAGACCACCATAATCAGCACACCAATTACGTGCGTCTAACGTGTCGGCACCAAAGTATACCTTGATAGTGAAACTGTAACCATGAATCTGATTACAATGGCTATCTGCACGCCATTGACGATATGCACAGGGAAATGCATCATGCCACTCCTTAGTGCTGGTATACTTATAAGGTCGTGCGATTCTAGCAGCCTGCTCAAGTAACTCTAATTGTGTACGAAAAACCGCGTTGGTAGGATCGTTCTCTACCTTCTTACGAAAATATTCAATATCTTCTCTTGTACTCATCTTTTATCTCCTATGTTACATTAGCATAGGCGGCAGAATTTATCAAGCGGGATGACGCCCAGACCGCTGTTCACTTGAACTTACTTACAGTTATGACTCCGAAACGATACATTCCGGATTCACATCCAATCCTATTTATGACAGCTTGTACAAGCTGTACCATTTTTACACTGTTACCGCATATGATAGTAAGTGGAAAACTATTCTGATTCATAAGAATAAAGTTTTCCACCATCATATCTACGTCTTGATGTTTAACACCGTGAAGGTCGAGTTCATGCATTTAGCCGATCCATTATCTGTGCATCAGCTACCCTCTTGCGAAGACTACTTGAACTAAAACTGTGGTCTCGGCTGTTAAAAACTAAGTCAATGCCTCTCTGCATACACTGCTTTCTACCTGTAAAATCAATCTTTTGGTATTCAACACCTAAAATGCGAACATCAACCGGCAGAATAAGAAGCAAGTCCACCAAGTCCTGTTCTGTCTGATAAACTACAACTTCATCCACATACTTAACTGCTGAAAGTTGAATCTGTCGTTCCACAATCGATTGGATGGGTTTGTTCTTGGTATCGGGGCGATCAATGGTTGGATCAGTTTGCAATCCACAAATCAAATAGTCACAGTGATTCTTAGCTTCTGCAAGCATAGCGATATGACCCGCATGAAGCAGGTCCCATGCGCTAAATGTTATCCCTATTCGCTTTCCTTGCTCTTTAAGTTTTTTGATCTTATTGAATACCATCTGTTAATACTTCCTCTAATATGGGTTCACCAAACCCATATGTTACTCTGTATTCTTTGCCTGCGTGTTCGTAAAAGTCAGTTGAGGTTCTCTGATTGTTCGTGCTTTTGTAGGGTTCTACTAGCTTCAATATAAGCATAACCTGCTCTGCTTCGTGGCCAGTAATCTCTCTCATTTCAGGACCATGTACCTCAAGATACCATTTTCTGAAAGCCTCAGGGTTACTTTGGATAGCTGCGGTTTGGCGATGTAACACTTCCAATATACGCTTATTTCTCTCGCTCATTTTTCTGTACTTTCACATAATACATAGCCATAACTAACCAAATGCTAGTCATAACTGCAAGTGTTGCACCCGCAAACAACGAGAACCATTGATGCAGGTGCCAGTAGAAATACACATTCCAGAAACCCCAAATCGACCAAAAGAAACTTGAAGGCCAAAATGTGCCCTTGACAGTCTTGTGTTTGCGAAGCGTAAAGATATTGATAGTTGCTGCTACCGCACCAAACGCTTCAAAGCTGCCATTAATAAGATCAGGAATGTTCATTGATATTTCAACCTAAACCATATTTCATCTGCTTCTGTGAGGAACTTCAACCGATATTTGAATGTCATTGACGCGGGATCGTATGCTTCTTCCAATTGATAGTTGCCTGGAAAAAGTTCTTGCATCTTATCCATAGCATATGTGTATCGTTTGGCATCCTCAGTACCATCCTGGTCTCTAAACCAGTTGACCGGACCTACTTTTCTAAGAAGTTCCTCAGGAGTCACGACTAGTACTGGGTTCACTTGCCCATTCGTGCAATGCTTAGAAACTCTGCACGAGCAGCAGGATCAGTCTTGAATCCACCACCTAGCTTGCAAGTCACAGTAGAAGAACCAGTGTCTTCAACACCGCGACTCTTAACGCAATAGTGCTGTGCATCAATCATAACTGCAACATTGTCAGTTTCAAGAATATAGCAAAGAGTGTGAAATACCTGCTCAGTTAGTCGCTCTTGAATCTGAGGACGCTTTGCAAAGTATTCAACGATACGATTGATCTTTGAGAGACCCAGAACCTTTTCGCTGGGTACATAAGCAACAGTAGCAAGACCGTCAATGATTACAAAATGATGTTCACAGTTACTTTGTACATTCACGTTGCGTTCAACGACCATTTCATCATAGCCCATCTTGTTCGCAACAGTTGTACACTTGGGGAATGCTTCATAGTCAAGGCCCCAAAAGATTTCGTTGACATACATCTTAGCAACACGCTTCGGTGTTTCAATAAGGCTATCATCAGTAAGATCAAGTCCGAGAGTACGCATGATGCCGGCAAAATGCGCCTCGATGACATCAATCTTTTCCTTGCGGTCAATGTCGTTTTCTACTGTTGGAGTTTCGACACCCATCTTGACGAGATAATCATGGACTCTGCGGCCCAATTCGGGATCGGTTTTAGTTTTGTTATAGCTCATAATTCTTTCCTTCCTTACGCGGATTATGATATGTGTTTCGTCACCGTTGTGTGACGTTAGTATTTAGCGATTCTTTGATATGATTGCATAATTTTTCGGCAACTGAGTGAACATCTTCTACCGGATATCCTTCATTATAGCACACGACAGGCTCAATTGCTACTAAAAAAATCTGCCCGGAATGGGTTTGCCAGCGAAATACACGCTGATAGTGCGTTCTACTAGCGTATACCGGAGTAAAGAAGTTTCTATACCCGCTGACATACCCATAAACTTTTCCTTCAAAAGCGTTAGGATGCCATTCGAGTAATTCTAACTTGTTGAGCGAGAACCTTGTCTTAATGGCATCCAATAAAATCACTTTGTAAATACTCGATTGTACTGATTGTTTACTCTTACAAATGTTGTGCATTTGCTCAAGTGCTTCAATTCACTAGCACCGACATAAGTGCAAGTGCTACGAAGTCCACCAAGAATGTCACGAACAGTATTTTCAACTGGACCCTTGTATGGAATCTCTACAGTTCTGCCTTCACTGCTACGATAGTCAGCAACTCCACCATGATGCTTATTCATGGCAGTTTCGCTGCTCATTCCGTAGAATTGTACACGGCGTTCACCGGTCAGAATGATATCAGCCTCATCGCTGTAATATCCAGTAGGCTTCCAGCGAGTAAACTGTGTACCACCGCCTTCATCATGACCGGCAAGCATTCCTCCGAGCATTACAAAGTCAGCACCTGCACCAAATGCCTTAGCTACATCGCCAGGACAAGTACAACCGCCATCAGCAATAATGTGACCTCCAAGACCGTGCGCTGCGTCTGCACACTCGATGATTGCGGAAAGTTGCGGATAACCCACACCAGTCTGTATACGAGTAGTGCAAACACTACCGGGTCCAATACCAACCTTAACAATGTCAGCGCCACGTAAAATTAACTCCTGTGTCATGTCTGCGGTAACAACATTGCCCGCAATGATTGTGTGTTCTGGGTACTTGTTACGAACTTTAGCAACGAAGTCTCCAAATGCCTCACTGTATCCATTCGCAACGTCAATGCAGATATATTGAAATGGATAAAGATGCAGCAGGTCTTGGAGTTTAGTATAATCGGAATCACTTGTTCCAGTGCTTACTGCAACATTACTAAAATTGACATTTCCCTCATAAAGTTCGAAACCAGCAACATCATAGCTCTTAACTAGACAAGTAAACAGTGAGTTCTTATCCAACTCTTCTGCCATAGCAAGTGTACCTACACCATCCATATTAGCAGCCATGATAGGAATACCTGTGTATTCTTTTCCACTGTGCTTGAATCTGTATGTACGCTGTAGATTAACTTCCTTGCGACTAGTTAATGTTGACCGCTTTGGACGAAACAACACATCACTAAAGTCAAGAAGAATCTCATTTTCAATACGCATTAGTACTTTGCCTCTCTAGTGTACTTGCGATAGTCAAAAGAATCGCGGCGCCACTGCTCGCCCTTGCCTTCAAGAATGTCACAGATGCGATCAATTGTGCCATCAGTCCAATCGCTGATGTTGCCCATATTAGGATGTGGCTGCTTCAATAATACATCTAGCTTAGCAATAGCATCATCAATAGACCAAGGGATATACATGCGCTCATGGTCATTTGCAAATGTTTCAGGGAAGCTACGATATGCAGGATATAGAACATTGCAACCAAGTGCATCAGCTTCACTTACAGTATTAGATACCCAATCTTGCAATGCACAGTTGAACACTACGCGACTGTTGTTGACAATCTCATAATACTTGTTCTTGTCGAGATTATCATACACGGTCAACTTGCTATCTTCAACCATCTTGCGAGTACGAGCCATGTAGCTATCGTTGTTGCTCTTTAGTTCGCCGCCACTGCAAACAACAAACTCAACCTCCTTGCTAGGATAACGTTCATGCCATGCATCAATTAAATCCATGTAGAAGTCAGGTTGCTTCTCTTGATCCCAGCGGGCGCTGAATACAACACGAAACCTTCTTGAACTAAACGGAGTAATGTAGTTGTCTACCCTCTCAATTACTTCGTCCTTGCCAAATGCGAGTCCACTGATATTGTAGATAGGAACGTCCCATCCTGCAACCTTCATGTGTGCAACCATTTCTTCGTTAGTTGCAAGAACGCCCGATACACTAGAACATACCATTTGCTCATACGCTCTCATCCAGCGATCCATTCCCCACACATGAACAAAGTCATCGGGGTCAACCGTCTGCGCGAGACAACGAACATAGATACGGGGCCACATATGTTCAGGAAGCTGGTCAATGATGTATGGAAGACTTTCAAAGCCCGGCGTGAAAAGGTCCTCGAAATAAATCACATCCTCTGAAGTAATCTTTCCTTCTCGCATCAGTTTAACTAAGTTAGCCATCTGGGTTAACGAATAGTACGATCTTCCGTGGGCATCAAGTACTTGCCCAGTGACAATAGCTTTCGCATCATCTAGCATATCACCGTGTACTATTCGGTAATTAATTCCCCGCCGCTTGAATATTCTTTCGTTCCACTCTTGTAATTGTAAGGTGTAGCGGCCTACGTAAGGTTCCAATCCACAATACCATAAGGTTCTCATTAGTGCGTAACTCCTTTAAGATAATAATCTTACACTATATTTGGTCAGGTGTCAATCAGATTGGGATAAATAAAAGTGTAGTTCACGGGACTGGAATCCCCAACTACTCTAACGCTTAGAAGGAGCAATCAGCTATGACTATTTATTATACCGCTACCGACCGAACTCCATTTACATACGTAATAACTCATCTTCCCTCCGGAAAACGGTATTACGGGGCAAGGTACAAGAAAGGATGCGTACCCGATGATCTATGGAAATCGTATTTTACTTCGTCGGATACTATCCAAGACTTGATAAAGCAGGATGGCACCACTTCATTCTCATTTGAAATTAGGCAGATATTTAACTCGATTGCCCATTGTTTGGCTTGGGAATGTAAGGTTTTGCATAAAATTAATGCAAAAGACAGTCCGGACTGGCTTAATAAGCATAATGGTGGCAAAAATTTCTGCAATACCTCCCCGGCGACGTTGAAAACTAGAACGAAAATGTCTACTGTCCGAAAGGGCAAGCCCAAGTCCGAAACCATGAAATTAAATGCAATGTGGTACTATGAACTCAAATTTGACGATGGGACCATAGAATACATTAAGGGAAAAATTAATGTGCTTCGTCGGTTAAACCGAAAAGATTGGGATACCGTACGCAATTCAATTGCTTATAAGGGAGGCTACTTAGCTCGTTCTAAAGTTACTGTTCGCAGGATGGATAAGACATTTATTCCGCACTAATATATGATCAGCGGCCCTGTTCTTTCCACTTAGTGTAGTCAATTTCCCACTGATTCTTTACAGGCTTGCCCGCAACGAACTTCTGGAACTGACGATAAGTGTAGCTCTTGCTACTGTAAAGTTCAGCTTCGTCAAAGCGGTAGCCATATGTGCTACAGAAATCACGATACTTATCAAGATCATCAAAGATTTGATTGATGTTAGGATTAGACTTAGTAGTATTCTTAGACATAAAATTCCTTATAGGACTATTTGTTGATAGGGTTGTGTTGTGTTGTAGTAAATTGTGGCACCGTTTTCACCGTCTTCTGAAACAGTGATTTCAATGTCACGTTCGGGGTAACGAGTTGCAATGTATTCATAAAGATCATCGCAAATCATTTCACAAGACTTATGATCAAGCTGCATCACTCCGTCACGAAAGCTATTCTCTAGCCATCGCTTGAACTGAATAAACTCAATGTCACGGTCGTTGTGTTCTACTTGAATCCCCACCTTAAAATGAAAGATGTGACGATGGGGATATCCTAAGAAACTGACATCATACTTATCACCAGTAGCCAGTTCCGGATTCGTGTCAGCGCCTGGATACATGTGAATTCCTTCTCGCTGGAAGGCCACCCAGATCATGCGCTTTGCTCTGTTCTTAACACGCACACGCTTGTCGCCTTGTGCTATTTCATGTTGAATATTTTCTTCTGTCATTGTTCTTTCACTATATCATAATGTGTGATTAATTACAATTGATTTGGTCAATCAAGAACTTCTGCGATGGCATCATCGCTATCCTCAATGATTTCATCAATTTCAGGATCTTCCTCAACTACAGTTTCATCTACATCAAATAATGCATTGAACATAGTGTGAGCATTTACAGTTTTAGCTCCAGAAAAACCCTGCCCAGCCTTCATCTGCTGCCAGAACTTGTCATAGTGGTCAATCATAGCTAAGCTTTTTTCACGATCCTTAAGTGAGAAAATCTCATCAACGATATCTGCAAATTGTAGATGACCTAAGGGATCCATTACCATCTTAGGCTTGATTCCTTTTGCGTATCTACGATTTGCTTCCTGAACAGCAGACATGTGCTGATAGACATTATGTGCCTGAATCAAAGTGTAGCTGAGAGTATCCCAAGAAGTCTTCGTTTCCTTACCGTGCTGTCCGATGAACCCCTGTCCACGATAGCACAGGTCCTTCATCACCATCATGTCAGTGACAGGGCTATCAGTGAATAGCTTATGAATGCCATCAGCTAGAACACCGTCACTGAACTTGCGAGTATCAGTTGCATACTTCTTGTTTTCCGCAGTCTTCTCCATAGAGTATGCCCATTTGGTGTTATGCTCAAATGTATTGTTGTTGTAAGCAAGACCCTTTGCAGCAGCAAAGAACGGAGAAGCACAGTCAAAAGTAATCTGCAACTTCGGATTGTGATATTTGCGAATAGCTCTCTGAATGTCAGTAAAGAGGACTGCATATTCCATGATAGAAGTACCAAGACAGTGAATAAGATCGTGCTTACCCTCTTCAAGATATCCATCATGAATGATGCCGACCAGACGCTTTAGCATCAAGTGAATATCAATCTTGTTCTGACCACCGAATGCCCAACCATTAAACGCTTTGTCACCGTAGATACCGGTATCGCAATACTTTTTCATTTCCTCATACCAGTCATCAGACTGCTTATGATTACGTCCCTGCAACACGTTCAGGAACTTACAACGACCATCACGATTTGCGATGAAGTATTCATTGTTGATATGCGTTGCTACAATAGCATCTTCGATAGTCTTGATACCATGTGCAGACTTGCCGGTCTTCTTGTCCTTGATATGATAAGTCGTCAATGACTGTGATGGGATATCAAGGCACATGCCATAGTCCATGTACTCGTCCATCCAAGTAAGAACTTGCTGTCGCTTCTTCATTGCACGAGGACAGTTAGGGTCTTTCCAGTCTGCGGGCCACTGACACTTAAGAATCTGGAATCCACCCGAGTCACCTAACAAAAAAGTGTTCTGCCTATCTCGTTTGCGGATGATAGATTCGTTATTGTCATCCTTAGTAATGTCTAGATTCGCATGACCCGCAGAATATAGTCCCCACTTGTACGTATACAAGCCTTCCTTCTCATTAAGGAAGTTTAACTTCTCAACATCACCGTTGAAAGCAGCAGGGATTCTCGCTGGGTCAAAATAGTTTTCACCTTCACGTTGCTTGCCTAAGCCTGCAATGAAGAAAGAGGAGACTGCTGGCAAAAACAACGCCCAGTCTGGGTCATGTGATGCTGAGAGATTAATTTGTTCCAATTTTAGATTCTTCTTTAGTTAAGATTTGTACCATTTTGATCTTTTGATCCAAATCTTTCTTTTGATTTAAAAGATCAGCAATAGTAGGGTTAGTCTTTGCAAGTCTTTCAAGTTCTACTTCTTCGTGCTCCTTCTTGATAGCCCAAGAAATTGCATTTTCAGCATCAGGAGTTAGACCAACACTAGCATGGCTAGTGTTAATCTGCATCCAGGTATAACCATCATAGACTTCCATAGCTTGAGTGCTGGAGTTCCATCTAATGTTTCCAGCGCCCAGTCCTGAACTGTTATTAGTATATGTTGGTGAAGGCATTCCACCGTTGACCATAATATACCGACTACCACCGTTGATCGTCTTAAGCATTTTTACTTAGCCTGTGCGGGCAAGAGATAACGCCATACAGCAAGACCGCTGTCAACTACGATTTCAGTAGCACCAGCATTTGCGATACGAATAGTCTTTTCACCCGGTAGATCCATGATTGCGAGGAAGACCTTAACGGGCCAGTTCCAAGGCTTATCAATCACACCGCTTACATCAGACTGAAACACAAAGTTACCAGAGTGTGTTGAGTGGTCACCGAAGTAAATCTTCAAGTCAGAACCTTCAGTCTTAGTCTTGAAGTAAAGTTCTTCACTGTTAGCCTGTGCCTGCTTCTTCAAACGAAGAATACCAGCAATACTAGGTTCAAACTCTACGTTCCAAGTAGCACCCTTAAAGGTAATAGTCTTGACGCGATCATTGACCGTAGTTTCACTCATCAAGCGATAGTCGTTAACGAAGTCTCCCGTCTTGGTCTGAAAGTGGATAGCGGCTGGGGCTTCGGGATCAGCATTAGTTCCGCGAGTCACATTGATGATGGCATCATCGTCGTAGTCATCAAAATTAACGATAGTCTTCAACTTTGACAAGTTAGGCATACCGAACGTACCGATGAAGTCAGCAACAGGAGACTTAAGCGTCCCGTATGCGACGAGAGTTCTGTCTTCGGAAGATGCGCTAACGAGCGTTTCCGAGTCAGTTCCAACTACCTTTACTAGGTCGATTACACCCAAGCCATGAGTGTGTTGGATTATGTCAAGTAAATAATCTTTCATTGTGTTTCCTTTATGATATTTAGGGGTTTATGTATTGAATAGTATAGGAATTCATTGCGTAAGTCAATGAAGTAGTTAACCGAAACTGAACAAGTCACTGAATGTACTATTAGTATCAGTGTCGAGACGAAGGTCCCATTTAAGAACTCCCAACAAGTTTTCGATCTTTTCATCTACTAGTTTACGTTCCATTTCTTTGTCGTCAAATGGTAGTTCAAGAAACCATTTTGGTAATCGAAGTTCATCTGTTGGATATGCAACAGAAGTGAACCCAAGTGGATTGGCTTTCAAAGCGCATACCACAACCTTCATACCATCAACGATTCGTTGACTGTACTGATCACCATTTAGCTTACGTAAATAGTTGTAGTTAATGGCTGCTCTTGCGTGACCAACTGAACACTTACCTGTCTTCTCGAATTTGATAGTGTGGTTCGTTAGATTGTTGACCGACTTAGGAGAACCCTTAGTCCAGCTATCCTGCTCAGAGAGATAATTCTTAAACTCCTTGATCTTTTCAATAACTTCTGTTCTAGTGTTACCTTGCTGAATTACCATGCAAAGCACACCCATAAGAAATTCTTGAACATACTTCGGAGTATCTGCTCTCTTAAGATCAAGACCCATAGCCTTGACCTTACCGTACCCGATGTTTACGCCCTTCTTTTTAGCTTCTTCTGGGTCAGTGATCAAGTCATAACGATCACCTTCCATATCAAAGATGTTGATAGCATATCTCTTCTTAGTGATAAAGATGGCGCGATCACCGATCAATTCACGACCAGCTTTAATAACCATGCCGTTCTTTCTTGGGCAATGGAATGCCTTTTCCATGAAAGCAGGGAAACTATCATTGGTCTGCTCTGCGATATTGTCATACAGTGCAACACACAAGTCTTTGTTCCATTCTACGTCACCCGTGTCAATTTGATTCTTGAGCATAGGATATGCAGTGAAATAGCAAGAGTCAGTGTCACCATAGACAATGGACTTGCCCTCGTGAGTATAGTTACCCTCGATCAGTTCATTGATCTGGCTCATCATGTGACGAACAATTTGACGACCAGACAAAGTAACTGACTGACCAATGCGTTTATCGTAGAATCGGCAGTGTTCATTCAAAAGTGCGCCGTATGCAGAGTTGAGAAGAATCTTACGAACAAGCTGACGCTTATCGTAATACTCAAACATCACCATATCACCAGAAGATTTTGCTTCTTTGGCTTGCTTCTGAGTTGCTTTACGTTCTGAATACCAACGAGACAGCAGACCGGGAATGACACCTTCTTTCTCGTAAGTAAAGATTGTGCCGTTAGCAGATAGAATCAATGGCCTATTGCTATCATAAACCATCTTCCAGATTTCAGCAGCAGACATTTGTACGGATCGACCATCTTCATAGTCTACCCATAGCAAAGTTCCACGCTCTTGATTCATAATAGCGGTATATTCTAGGGATCCAAAGAGACCTTCCCAGAGAATAGCTCCCATTACACCTTCTTCATCGTCTTTGTGCTTCTTGTTCTTCTTTTCTCTTGCAAGACGCTGACTCTTTTCATAAAGATACTGGTCTGTAAGAGTTTGTCGAACCTGTGCTACGATAGTTTCAGGAGACATATTCAATGCACGAATGTCAGATGGATACAGCGAGTTAATATCGACTGCACCAACCCATTCATGCATTCCGACTTGTGGATTCGCAACGAATGCACCTGCCGCCGGAGGATCGAACTCTGGAATATCTCTGCGTTTCTTGTCAGGAACGATGAAGCCACGAGCATGTGCTTCGTTGTAGATCGCCATTTCGATCATCGCCACCGAACCCATAACAGTCGGAAGCAATACACTGTTTTCGTGCGCTAGAGCGTTTGCTAGATCAAGGAACTTCGTCTTACGATGAATCTTCACCATAAGCATAGTATCTTGTCTGTTGTACTCTATGAACTTTTTGAAGTCTTTGTTATACAACTGGTCGAGCGAACCTTCATACTGAGTCTTGCGCTCGTTCACTTCCATTTCACCGATAGCATCAAGAGAATAACTATGGCGAGATTCGTAGTTGTACTTCTTATAGAGTTGCAGATAGTCCATGTGAATACGACCTACTAGATCGTAAGTTTGTTCTTCCTTACCGAATCGTTCATATGTACGAACTTTCGGAAGTTGACCAAGCAAGCAAAAACGTCTCGTGTCGTCTTTAGACATGATACGAGTTACACGATTTACGCAGTA
>Ga0031655_10000342_pt1 | contig 29170 bp, 26 predicted proteins | sample FrelakmetHBP12HB_FD_55187 | JGI IMG/M metagenome (GOLD analysis project Ga0031655, IMG submission 55187) | Freshwater lake sediment microbial communities from the University of Notre Dame, USA, for methane emissions studies -HBP12 HB | ecosystem: Environmental > Aquatic > Freshwater > Lake >... | reverse complement strand
TACGGGAGGCTTGTTCTAATTATTAGTTGAGCTAAACAGATACTTTTTTGTAAGTAGGCGTCGGTGCCTTCGACCGAGAAATTGCCCAGATTGTTGCTGCCAATAAAACCACGGCAATACCGACGACTGCAAAGTTGACCGAACCGTCTGCATTCTGTATCGGGTATTTAACGATAATCGGAGCAGCAAGCAGGCTGACTAGGTTCGCCACCTTGATCATCGGGTTGAGGGCGGGACCCGCAGTATCCTTCATCGGGTCGCCGACAGTGTCACCCACCACACTTGCCTTATGCCGCTCGGACCCTTTGCCCGTATTTTCGGTCAGGTTTCGCGGTTCATCTTCAATAGACTTCTTGGCATTATCCCAGGCTCCCCCAGCATTGGACATAAACACTGCCAGCAACTGCCCAGAGAGGATGATACCCGCCAGGAATCCGCCCAAGGCCTCCACTTGCAACACCAAGCCAATTACCAACGGCATCAGCACCGAGATGGTCGCCAGTGGAATAAGTTCCTTCTGTGCCGATGCAGTGGAGATGCCGACCACTTCCGCATAGTCCGGTTGTTTGGTGCCTTCCATGATACCCGGAATCTTAAACTGGCGCCGGACCTCTTCTACAATCTTACCTGCGGCGCGACTGACAGCCCGTATGGAAAGCGATGAGAATAACCAGGGCAACGCACCGCCAAGCAATAGACCAATGAATACCTTTGTATCAGAGAGACGGATGGATTCCATTACAGTCTGTCCCAATTGCGACTGTACGCGGGCTACATCCGCAATATACGCACCGAACAGGCTGACCGCCGCTATCACAGCGGACGCGATGGCAACGCCTTTGGTGATGGCTTTGGTAGTATTACCCACAGCATCCAAGTCAGCCATGATCTGGCGGGCCGTCCTGGTCTCTTCATCCTCCATGCCATGCCATGCCATCTCGCCAATTCCATTGGCGTTGTCTGAGATGGGGCCATAAGAGTCCATGGCGACATTATTGCCAGTATGACTCAACATACCGATACCGATCATGGCAACTGCGTATAGAACATAACTCGCACCATCACCGCTGTAGAGCAACAGGCCGATGATGAAGCTTATCGCAATGACCACCACCGCCCATACACTTGATTCCATTCCAACCGACAGGCCAGAAAGAATGGTGGTCGCAGCACCTGTGTCGGTCGACTTGACAATCTCCTTGACGGGCGCCTTCTTCGTTGACGTGAAATACGAAGTCAGTGGGTTGAATGCCACGGCTAAACCAACACCGACAGCGGTCAAAGCGGCCAGTCGCCAATCATGCGCATAGAGTGTTGCTAAAAAGATGGAGAGGGTAACAGTAAAGACACTGGATACTTCATATGAGCGGAACATGGACTCTTCCGCGTCATGCGCCCGTAGGAATTTGAGGGGAAATTTCTCCCAAATGGGTACTGTGAAAGTACCCAACATTGAACTGATCACGCCTATGGCTCGTATGATCAACGGATAGATAATCCACTCCAAGTGGCCTGTAAGAGCAACCAGTGCCAGGCCAAGAATCAGGCCTGACACGATCGTTGTTTCGTATGATTCGAAAATATCCGCGGCCATTCCAGCACAATCGCCGACGTTATCCCCCACTAGGTCTGCAATCACGGCGGCATTACGCGGGTCATCTTCAGGTATGTCTTTCTCAACCTTGCCAACCANGTCCGCACCCACATCGGCAGCTTTAGTAAAAATACCTCCACCCACGCGCATGAACAATGCCAGCAGCGTTCCGCCAAATCCAAAGCCTAAGAGGGCGTCTGGGGCTGCCTTGCCAAAGACAATGAAGATCAGTGTTCCACCTAGCAAACCAAGGCCGTCTGTAAGCATGCCGGTAATCGTTCCCGCATAATAAGCAATCGAGAGGGCTTCATTAAAACCTCGCCGGGAGGCTGCTGCGACTCGGATATTGGCCTGTACAGCCATACGCATTCCCAACTGTCCAACCATCAAAGAGAAGGACGCGCCCATAATAAAGGCTATCGTACGGCCAAAGGCAATAATCAGTTTTATCCCCTGGTCACCAAAAGCTTTGAATTCCTGCTGGGCCTCCAAGCTGGGTGGAACGACATACACACTGAAGAACATAACCAACGTCAGAATGCCGATAAGAGGCAGGATGGTGCGCAATTGTCGTCCCAGATACGAATTGGCACCAATACGGATCGCGTTCCACACTTCTTGCATTTTGGCCGTGCCCTTATCCTTCTTGAGCACGATCCCGCGCAACCACCAGGCATATCCCAAGCTAATAAATGCAGCCACAAGAACGAAAACAATGGCAACTTGCTCAAAATTATTAAGTCCATGACGACTACCAAGCCAAAGAATGTTCATGTATCCTCTCCACTTCACTTAGAATTATGGAGACTATAAAATGCCAGTCTCCACGTCGCCCTATTCTATCCAACATAATATATTAAGTCAATTCACTCTAGCCTTCTTTTTNTTGCTCCGCATTAGNGTGTTCCCCAGAGAACCAGATTATCAACATATTCTCCACTTCAGATTAGGGTTTGATTAGAAAAATGAAAATCGCTTGACTTTGCCTCGGTTTTAATTGTATAGTACTAATCGATTGATTGATGCCACCTCCGGCACCGCTGCCCTATGGCTGCTGTGCCGTTTATTTCGCCCGCTCTTAATCTTATTTCATTCAAGGAGAACNTATGATCCGCGCTACTGGTCTCACTAAGGATTATGGCTCACGAAGGGCAATTGAAAACCTGACCTTCGAGGCCAAACAGGGTGAGGTCGTCGGTTTTCTCGGTCCAAATGGTGCCGGGAAAACTACGACGATGCGCATCCTGACCGGGTATATGCCCCCGACCTATGGGACAGCCCAGGTAGCTGGTTTTGATATTATCAGCGAGTCGCTCGAAGTACGCCGTCGCGTTGGCTACTTGCCCGAAACGGTTCCGCTTTACCCCGATATGACCGTCTACGAGTACCTTAAATTCATGGCCGATTTGCGCCACCTGCCAAACGGTGATGACATGGTGGACGCTGCATTGGATTTGGTCCAGATGGGAAAGCGCGCCGACGGGTACATTTCAAATCTATCGAAGGGTATGCGCCAGCGGGTGGGACTGGCTCAGGCCTTGCTGCACAGGCCCGAGGTTCTGATCCTTGACGAACCGACCATCGGACTCGATCCGGCTCAGGTGGTGGAATTCCGAAATACTGTCCGCGATGTCGGTAAAGAGCGTACAGTCCTTCTGTCAACCCATATTCTTTCAGAGGCCCAGCAGCTTTGCGATCGTGTATTGATCATCAATAAAGGTCGAATCGTTGCTGAAGATACGCCTGAGAACCTGCAATCCCGTTTGGTTGGGGCGGAACATGTAGTTCTGCGGGTCAAGGGAGAGGCTGACGACTTGNTACCCATCATTGCCANGATTGATGGCGTACAAAATGCCACACTCCAGCCGGANGGCACGCTGGAATTCCAATTCGCCCCTACCGCAGATGTTCGCCCAGCAGTCGCCCGGGCAACTATTGAGGCCGGTTACGACCTGCTCGAATTCCATCCAGTTGGATTAAGCTTGGAAGAAATATTCCTGCAACTTACGCAGGATAACGCCAGGAAAGAGAGGTAAACCATGCGAAATATCTGGACAATTGCCCGTCGTGAATACAAGCTATATTTCACCAGTCCGATTGCTTATATCGCAGCGCTATTGACGCTGCTTACGGTTGGTATCTACTTCGTTGTGATTATCTATTACACNGTGAATAATTCGTACTACAGCAACAACACAGCGCCCGGTATCGATATAGTCATTGGTCCCCTGGCAACCGTGTTTTTGTTTGCAGTTCCGGCTTTGACCATGCGTCTGCTGGCCGACGAACAACGCATGGGAACCCTTGAACTCCTCCTAACCACGCCAATCAAGGACGGGGAACTGGTTATTGGAAAATGGCTAGGTGCTTTTCTGTTCATGTTGACCATCATCGCAGTGACGCTGGTATACCCGATTGTTCTCAATAAACTGACCACACCAGGAATCGACCAGGGTGTCATGGTATCNGGTTATATAGCCATNATCTTGTTGACCGCGGTTTTCCTGGCGATTGGAACGGCAATGTCATCATTTTTCAACAACCAGTTTGCAGCATTCTTCGCAACCCTGGCGGTGCTCATTGTTTTCTGGTGGCTCATCCGCCTGCCAACCTACATCGTCCAGAACGATTCCATCAATAATATTCTCAACTATCTGGATTTAAACGGTCGCTTCAATACCATGCTAGCTGGCACAATGTCACTCTCTGACATTATCTATCCATCAGTTTGACTGCTCTGGGCTTGTTTTTAAGTGCGGCTGCCGTTGAAATAAGAAGGTGGAGATAATGGCTAAGACAAAGAACTCACAAAAGAAAAATAACCCGAAGAAGTTTGCAGTCATCGGGTTATGGGTATCTGGTTTCGCATTGTTGGCAACGATCCTTTTATTGATCGTCAAGCTGCTCGCACTTGCCAAAATATATACACTTCCCAATACCTCGGTTTTTAATTGGGCACTGTGGATTTCTGGTGCACTAATCATTCTGGGCCTGGCTTTCTTTGCCCTGCTTGATCCGCAACGTGTGCGCGAACTTCTCACCGGAAGACAGGCGCGCTATGGAAGTAATGCCGCCATCATGTTGCTGGCGTTTGTCGGAATTCTTCTCGTGATCAACATCCTCGTCCTCCAAAACCCCGGAACGCCCATGGACTTTACCGAAGACAAACAAAATAGTCTGGCCAAGGAGACGTTGGATACTCTGAAGGCATTGCCCGCCTCGGTCCAGGCTACGGCTTTCTTCACATCCCAGACTCCCAGCGACACTGCGCGGAAGTTACTCGAGAATTACAAGAATCACTCGAATAGTAAATTTGACTACACGTTCGTTGACCCGGATCAGAATCCACTTATAGCTCAACAGGCCGGCATTACCGGTGATGGAAAAATATATCTAAAAATGGGAGACAATCACGAAATTNTCGCCTCAGCCGACGAGCAGGATCTCACCTCAGCCNTGGTTCGTCTGATGAACCCAGGGCAAAAAACAATCTACTTCCTGACCGGTGAAGGCGAACGTGATATCCAGAACGCTGGAGATACATCCTATACGACTGCCAAATCTGCACTAGAAGCTAAGAACTATACAGTCCAATCTCTGAATCTGATTGCCCAGAATAAAATTCCGGACAATGCCAAAGTCATTGTTATCGCTGGCCCAACTCAACCTATCTCTGCTGCTGAACAGGCACTACTTCAAGATTATATTTCGAAAGGTGGCGCATTGGTTGTTATGGAAGAGCCTATCCCTCTAACACAATTTGGCACTACTCCCGACCCCCTGGCTTCCTATCTTTCCACGACATGGGGTATCACATTCGATAATGATATCGTCATAGATACNAATACTAGTCAACCGCTCTATGCTGTAGCCGCTACATACGGTAATCACGCCATTACCCAAAAACTACAGGGGTTGGTTTCCTTCTATCCGACCTCCCGCAGTATTACCATTGCTTCAAATTTGACCAATCAGCCTACAGCATTGGTGTCCACTATCAGCTCAGCTTGGGGTGAGACAGACTTTGCTTCCATGCAATTGAATGGACAAGTAGCCTACAACCAGGGAGTGGATCTCCCCGGTCCGCTCACGCTGGCTGTCGCCGTTGAAAACACTTCTGTAGGCAACCACTTGGTCGTGTTTGGAGATGCTGATTTTGCCTCCAATGTTTTCTTCAGCCAATACGCCAACGGCGATATGTTCCTCAATTCGATAGATTGGGCAGCTGGACAGGAAAAATTAATCAACCTGTCTACGCCTACGGCCATCAGCCGCACTCTGACTCTTCCAAGTAATTTTTGGCTCTTGATCATGGCAATATCATTCCTGTGTATCCTTCCTGGTCTGGTAATTGCAGGCGGAGTCATCTCCTGGCTGGTCCGTCGCTCCAGAGGCTAATCTTATGATCAAACGTCCCACATGGATACTACTTGTTATCCTGGCAATGGTCATCGTTGCATATTTTGTGGTTAAAAATCACTCCTCAGCAACTTCCTCAGCTGCAACACCAACAGCTCTGGGAAATAGTTTCCTGATCAATCAGGCCGATGGAAAGCTTCAGATTCTGCACATCTCCGACAAGCAGAACCGCCTCTTCCAGATGCAACGCGATTCCAGCGGTACATGGGTCGTCACCCTTCCTACGCCTGGAGCCGCGGACCAATCGCTGGCAGGAGCCGCCGAGACCCAGGTTGGTGCACTGCGCATCGTGACAACCTTGGATAATTCTCTCAACTTGGGAGATGCCGGGTTGGATACCCCAGCTGACACTATCGAGCTCACCTTTGTAAGTGGCTTAAAACATGTTATCCAGGTTGGGACACTGACGCCCACAAACAGCGGATATTATGTCCGCTTTGACGCAGGGAATCTTTACGTTGTCAGCCAGTCAGGGATTGATGCGTTACTAAACTTGCTGACTACTCCACCCTTCCCTGCTACCGAAACGCCGGTCTCCATTATCGAAGAAACAGCCACGCCTGCTATTGAACTCACTCCCACACTTGAGGCGGCTTCACCCACACCCTAATTGAAATTGGAATATGTCGCATTCTGCCCCTTGTATTTGAGAGTCACTTGGGGTGCGACGTATTCATCATACCTACTTATTCGTTAAGGGTATTGTATTTTGTTCAAAAAAAGAGTATTCTGATTCAAGAATTGTTTGGTAAGGAAGTGTAATGGAGAACCCTTTATTACTTGAAGAAGACGAAGAATATTCTGCCATCGCCCGCCTGATTGAACTGGGTCGGCAGAAATCTTATGTCACCATTGACGACATTCTGCATTTTTTCCCAGAAGCTGAACAGGATGTTGAGCAGCTGGAGGAAGCCTTCGCGGCTCTTTTAAGCGCGGGGGTTGCATTCGTGGAAGATACGCCCACCGGCGAACCGCCGGAGGATGAATTGATTGCCGCGGAAAAACCCGAGGCTGAAGCAGAACCGGAACTCTCACTTGATGATTACCTTGCCAACATTGACACTGACGATACCATCGGTTTGTACCTGAAGGAAGTCAGCCGTGTCCCTCTTCTTACCGCGACAGAAGAAGTTGATCTTGCTCAACGCATCGAGCGTGGTCGAATGGCACGTGAAGAATTGGCGCGCGGCAACGTCAGCACTCGCCGCCGGATTGAACTTCGCAAACTAATCGAAGACGGCTGGGCCGCCCGTGAGCATTTGATCACTGCTAATTCGCGTCTTGTCATCTCTGTTGCCAAGAAATACATGGGACGCGGTGTTCCGTTCCTCGATTTAATCCAGGAAGGCAACATCGGTTTGATTCGCGCCACCAAAAAATTCGATTACCGCCGCGGCCACAAGTTCAGCACCTATGCCACCTGGTGGATCCGCCAGGCCGTCACGCGTGCTATCGCGGACCAGGGGCGAACCATTCGCGTCCCCGTCCATATGGGTGATCAGATCAATAAACTTCTGCGCGTCCAGCACCAATTGACCCAACGTTTGGGACGTGAACCTTCTGTGGAAGAACTAGCCACTGCTTTGGAAGTACCGCCCAAGAAGGTTGAGAACATGATCCAGGTGGCACGGCGTCCGCTTTCGCTCGAAACGCCAACCGACGATGAAGAGGACTCTGTTCTCGGCGATTTCATCGAAGACGATGAAGCTGCGCCGCCTGATGACACTGCCACCTACAATTTGCTCCGCGAACACCTGACCGAAGTGCTTAATGGACTTCCGCCGCGCGAGGTACGCATCCTTCAATTGCGTTACGGCCTCCTGGATGGACAGGCCTACACGCTGGAGGAAGTCGGGCGCAAGATGGGGGTCACGCGCGAACGTGTCCGCCAGATCGAGGCTCAGGCTTTGAGTCGCTTAAGGCACCCATCCATCCGCCGTAAGCTGCGTGACTATCTTGGGGAGTAAAATAAAATACTGAAGTCCTGGCAAGTTTTACCAGGACTTTTTTTAAGGGTTTTGTCATTTCCCATCCTCCTAACAATTTCCTAATTCCGNGATATGGAGAAGTCGTAGGTGGTAAAATCACCGCAATGAAAGCTTTCGTTCTGCCCCGATTACGCGACATCTTATTCCTTTCTATTTTTATTGCAGCCCTTTTATTAGGTCCGCGCATGCTTAACGCAGACGGTGATTTGCCCCATCACCTGGCGGTTGGCAAGTACATTTTGCAAGGTCACCTGCCCCCAATCAATGATATTTTCTCTTATACGCGCAATGGTGTTCCCATTGCGCCTCACAAATGGCTTTCGGGGGTGTTATTTTATATCGCTTATCTCATCTTTGATGAACGCGGAATTGTAATCCTGTCTGCTTTTTTACTGGCAGCCACTTTCGCTTTGATTTATTCAGATGGGGTAAAACGCACCGGAACCCGGCTCCCGGTTTTCTTTCTGGTTGCCTGGGGCGCGGCATTATCCTCCTTGCATTGGATTGCCAGGCCGCACTTGTTTACAATGTTGTTATTTGCGCTCTGGCTCATCTTGAACGAGAGACTTGCCAGCGGCAAGAATGTTCCAGTCTGGTATTTTGCCGGGTTGATGCTTTTATGGAACAACATTCACGGGGAATTCATTTCCGGGTTCCTGGTCACAGGTGCAACCCTGGCTGGGTGGATCTGGGAGTTCATCTTCGATCGTCCCAATGCGAATGTTAAAGTAGGAAAACGCCTGGGAATCGTTCTAGCATCGATTACCGTCGTGACCCTAGNCAACCCGGTAAGTTTCCGGGCCTTGACGACAGTGACTAGTTGGCTGGGGAACGATTACCTTATGTCGCATACAATCGAGACCATTCCACCTAATTTTGCGGAACCGACATTCTTGATATTACTGGTATTTTTAATCTTTTCAATTTTCTTGCTCGCAATGAAACACGAAAAGCTTCCCCCCCGTATGGCAATTATCCTGGCAGGGTTCTCGGCCATGGTCCTGTTCTCAGCCCGTAACGTTCATTTTTACGGTGTGGTCGCTCCTTTCGTTCTGGTGAGCGTATTTTCGAAACAACAGGTGGTCTCTCCACTCAAACGTGTTGAAGAACTGCTCGAGCAAATCGAAAGCCAATTAAGGGGCATCCTCTGGCCGGTCCTGACTCTATTGGCTGGGATAATCATATTGGCTGTAACTCCCATCGGAAATATCGAGCGGTTTTCACCAACTTATTTCCCGATCCAGGCCACCGAATGGCTAAAAGCCAATCCTCAGGAAGGAAATATGTTCAATACCTTTGACTGGGGCGGCTACCTGAGCCTCGAATTATGGCCAGAGAAGCTTGTTTTTATTGACAGCCAGGGCGATGTTTATGGAGAAACATTCATACGTGAGTACGAACAAATCGTCACACTTGGAAACGGCTGGCAGGATATCCTGACAAAATATAACGTTAACTGGGCGCTGGTTCCGAAAGATTGGGATTTGGTTACTGCCTTGACTGAAGCCGGCTGGCGGGAAGTCTATCGCGATGACACTGCAGTCATTTTAGTGCGTGGGAAGTAAATGGATATGGAACCCAAAATCGTAATCGTTCTACCAGCTTACAATGCCGCCAAAACCCTGGATCGCACGCTGGCTGAAATTCCGCCAGAATTTCAAAAACACGTCATTCTGGTGGATGATGCCTCTAAAGATAATACGGTGGGAATTGCCAAAGCCTCCGGGCTAATTGTCTTTGAGCATCCGACCAACCGCGGTTATGGCGGCAATCAGAAAACTTGTTATCGCGAATCCTTAAAGTTGCAAGCGGATATTGTAGTAATGCTCCATCCAGATCACCAGTATGATGCCACCATGATCCCGCACCTGACGCGTCCCCTGCTCAATCACGAGGCCGATGCGGTCTTTGGTTCGCGCATGTTAGGAGGCCGGCCGCTGGAAGGCGGGATGCCTTATTGGAAATATTTTGCCAATGTAATCTTGACAGCGATGGCGAACATCATATTCCGGCGCTATCTCACTGAAATTCATTCAGGTTTCCGGGCCTACACGCGTAAGTACCTGGAAACCGTCCGGCTGGAAGAAAATAGCGACGGTTTCATCTTTGANGCTGAAATTATCGCCCAAGGGATGGCTAATAATCTGACCTTCCAGGAAGTGCCGATAGTGACCCGCTATTTCCCGGAAGCTTCGTCTATCAGTTTTGGCCGTAGTGTGGTTTATGGGTTTGGTATTCTTGGGGTACTAATGAAATACTGGCTCCATAAAACCGGTCTTGTTCAGTTTAGGCAATTCAAGCCGAATACACCCTTACCTAGCCAGTCGCTTGCGTGATCAATGGATGGGCCATTAATTTTCGGTATAAGGTTAGTATTTTACTAAAAGAAAAAGATCTCGTTTTAAACAGATCGGGCGGTATCTAATTAGCCGCCCGTTTTTTGTTCGTCTGGGATATTCGTTTAGAGCGATTTAATCGCAGCCAGAACCTCTGCACTGTGCTCTGCAGGTTTGACATTTTCAAACACCTTGGCGATTCTACCATTTGCATCAACCAGGAACGTTGTACGCAGAACACCCTCATACTCGCGCCCCATGAATTTCTTCGGTCCCCATACACCGTATTGGTTGCAGACTTTATGCTCATCGTCAGCCAGCAACGGGAACTGGAGAGTAAATTTCTGCTTGAATTTGGCATGTGATTTCGGGTCGTCGGGGCTGACACCTAGAATAACGACATCCGCATTTACATAGGCGCTGTAGTCATCGCGGAAATTACAGGCCTCTGTCGTGCAGCCGGGCGTGTCATCCTTAGGGTAAAAATATAACACTACTGGTCTGCCCCGAAAATCAGATAACCGACGGGTTGTATTGTTTTCGTCCAGCAATGCAAAATCCGGTGCTTGAATTCTTGANGCAATAGGCATATTAATCTCCTGAAATATTTGGATAGTCTTTATCTTATTATAAAGAAAAATGTGGCGGTTGACCAGTGTACCGCCGTATTTTTTACAAAACTCTAACAACTGGTCAGTTAGATAATCCTAGCCCTCCTTAGAACCTTTTCCAGTATATCTGCCATAGCTGGTTTAATGGTCTCCGCGTTGTCGCCTTCATCCAAGGCGCGCTTGGAAGTCTGCGGCTGGTCATNGGATGTGTCGATGATNACTGGCCCTTTGGCAAGACGCGATTCACGGCTTAGGTAGGCCAGCACTTTAAAACCATCCACGCCTGGCATATTGATATCTAAAAACACAATTACTGGGTATCACTGATCAAGATGGTCATTGCCATACATGGATTTAAAGCCGGTCGAGCTAAAATCTTCCAGAGTTTAAGCATCTTGATCAACGCATCGGTTGTCTGTTTGTTATCGTCAATCGCCAGTGCAAAAGTCATCTCATACCTCCGCCATCAGCTTGCCCATTTGACTTACATCATAGCCAGGCATGTTCGCGACCGCTACTTGAAAAACNCGATTGTTTAAAACCTCGAACAAGGGGACAAGCAACTCACTTTCCGAAAAAATATTTGGGATGACCAATTGATAAGTTTCCTGAAAGAGTGGTATAAAGTCCAGTTCCAGGGACTGTGCCGCTGCCGGAATACCTAGACCACAATCAGCACGCCCCGAAGCGACTGCCGCCGCCACGCCCAGATGTGTGTACTCTTCCTGATCGTAGCCTTGAATTACCTCAACAGGTATCCCCATTTTGTATAACTGGTAATCCAAAAGCACACGCGTCCCGGCCCCGCGCTGGCGGTTCACAAAGCGGATCTCGGGCCTGCTAAGATCCGCTAGGCTTTTCACACTCTTTGGGTTACCCGGTCTCACCATCAACCCCTGGTCGCGTCCCACAAACCCGAACACCTTTACTTTGACACCGCTCAGATATTGTCGGATGGAGGATAGATTGTACTCGCCTGTTTCTGGATCCAGCAAGTGTGACCCGGCCAAGTGCGCCTCGCCACGTTTCAGGGCGATGAGTCCGCCCTGCGAGCCGACGTTCGCCGACACCAGCCGTCGGCCAAGTTGCGCAAGGAACTGCGCCAGCAGGTCAAGTGTCATATCGTGGGAGCCGATACAAAAAATGGTCCGATCGAGTTCGGCGCGCGAACGATAGAGATGTACATCCACCACATCCCCGGCTTCCACACCCTGCACTCCACTCGGCAGAAGCACCAGCCCATCCGCGCGCACCAGGGATGAGATGACACCTGCCCCGCGTGCCAGCGGCGCGGCCAGTAATCTGTCGCCCACATTTCCAACCGCTACACGTATATAATCGTCGTCGCCTCCAGGGGAAGTGATTTTACGGGTCAGGAACGCCTGCTCGACCGGCAATTCCTGCGGAGAACGCCCTGTCCATTTGGCGATCAGTGGCTCGACGAANATCTCTCCTGTCAGCGCAGCTGAGACGGGATAACCTGGAACACCGATNATGGGAACTTCATCAGGCAGGTCTCCTACGCCCGACAGGGCGACATGAGAGCCGCTCCTGCGAATCATACCCAGAATTACCGGATGTCCCGGCCTAACCGCGACACCATGCACCAAGAGTGTACCAAGTTTTTCGACTACCTGAGCCGAGAAATCTTCTGCCCCTGCCGAGGAACCNGCGTTGAGCAGGATCAGATCATGCTCACGCGCAGCTTCCTCCACACGGGTACAGATGGTCTCTAAGTTATCCGGAGTGATCGAAAAGCGCGTCGGTCTACCGCCCCAGGCTTTTATCTGAGCCGCCAGGACAAGCGAATTATATTCCAGGGTCTCACCTGCCTTCGGGTCTGTGCCGATCGGGACAAGCTCGGTACCTGTCGGGAGAATGGCAACGCTCGGTTTGCACGCAACCATCACAGAGTGATGCCCGGAGGCGGCCATCGCACCCAGATCCACAGGACGGAGGACCTGTCCGGCAGGCAGTACCAATTGTGTCTGCACAATGTCCTCCCCTAGCGGGCGGANGTGGCTCCAGGGTGTAACCGTCGCCCGGATGCGGATGGAGGCCGGACGACGAATNGTGGGGGTGATTTCGCCTAGCTCATCGAGAGGTTCAACATTTTCGATGGGAATGACTGCGTTAAAACCTTCAGGGAGGGCATCGCCAGTATCGATATAGTGAGCTTGATGTCCGATCTGTAGATTCACAGAATTGGAAGGCTGCGCCCCCACAGTGTCCTCAGCCCGAACGGCGAACCCGTCCATTGCCGAGGCGTGGTAATGCGGCGAGGAAATCTTCGCCCAGACCGGTTCAGCCAGGACGCGTCCGATGGCATTTTCGTCGAGGGGAATATTCTCGATGCTAAGCACACACCAAAGGTTCGCCTTTTCCAGCGCAGATTGAAACCGGGCTTTGGCTTCAGGGAGGGGAATATCATGCAGGTAGATAGACATAGTCAAATTATAACGTCAAATTCTTGCCTAATCTTCAAAAGGGGGTTATTACCTCGACTATATTCCAACAGGAGTAACTGTCACCATGCCAGGTACTGCAAACTAGCTAAAAAAGGCGTGCCCGGTTCGAAAAATGGCTGGAAACGATACCGGTAATAGCGTATGTACTATCCGTCTGGTATGCATCACACGGATGTATTTTGCATATAGGATTGCTCATGAAAAAATTCAACTCCTGCTCTACAAATAATTTTCCGAAATCTACGCCACCTTCACCAGACTAGAACTCAGCGAGGTCATTTTTTCTGCTGACCAGCCCTTCAGCCACTTGATCCGGCACTTGCTCAACCGGCAATTGCGCTTATTGTTTCTGGAAAGGTTTTTTTGAATTTCACCATTAGCATAATCGCTTCGAGCATGTTACCCTCTATGATGCATTCGTTAATTCTTTGGTAGTCGCAGGATGTAATTTTTCCCCCTAAGCTTCTATATCAACACCACCTCTACTATCTCCCCCGCGCTGACCCCGGTGGCATCGGGTGGGATGCGCACCAGTCCGTCCGCTGCAGAGAGGGAGAAGATGAGATTGGATTTTCCGAAAATCGGCTCTGCCAAGAAACAAGTCTTATCTTTATTTCGTTTATCCCATTTCTCATTATCGATTAATTTTACGGTAATCCAATCCTCCCGCCCAGCCTGCGAGGGTACATTCATTGTCAGCCGTGCCATTATATATGGGTGCGGATGTGGGATATTTAGCCCCAGTAATTTCTCGATCATCGGCACCACGAACAATCCCGCAATCACCAGCGCGCTGACCGGGTTCCCTGGAAGGCCAATTACGGCTTTGCCATTGCATACTGCCAGGATGGTCGGCTTACCTGGACGCACGTTTACACCGTGCACAAGTACCCCAGGTAATCCGAGAGAGGAAATTGCTTCGTCGGTCATATCTCGCGAGCTGGCAGATGATCCCGCGGTAATGATTACCGCCGCGCACTCGTTAATTGCTCTCAATGCGACAGCTTTCATCATCTCCAGGTTGTCGGGAACTATGCCATAAGTTTTAGGCTTCCCTCCTGCTTTTTTTATCAGAGCTGCTAAGGAATAGGAATTTACATCCCGTACCTGCCCCATACGCGGACATTCGTTTGGAGAAATAACTTCATCACCGGAAGAAATGATTCCAATTATTGGTTTTATGGCTACACGCAATTGCAAAATTCCCAGCGCCATGCACCCACCTATCTCTGCTGGGCGGACTAGTTTCCCGGTTTTTAAGACAACCTGATCCGCGGCCACATCCTCACCGATTCGCAGAACGTTTTCACCCTCCGCAACGGCACGCCCAATTTCGATTTTGGGTGCAGGGACAGGGTCCGTATGTTCGTCGGCAGTTGTGCCTGCCCCTCCCTGCGAACGACCATGAGGGACTTCTCCACTAATCATCTGGGTATTTTCGATCATCACAACAGCGTCTGCTCCATCCGGTAGCATCCCCCCCGTATGGATGAGGGCGCACGAACCGGGTGTCACAGCGAAGCCCGGATGTGTACCCATCGGAACTTCGCCACTAAGGGTCAGGTAGCCTGGAAGCAACTCGGATACCCCAAAAGTATCCCGCGCCCGGACAGCGTACCCATCCACGGTAGAGCGGGTGAATTCAGGCAGCGGATTCGGGGCGCGCACATCCTCAGCAAGGATACGATCCAGGGCATCGGCTGTTTCAATCGTCTCGGCAGAAGGATTCCCCTCTGGCAAGGCACGCAGGAGCGTCTGGAGAGCTTCGTTGGTATGCGAAAGTCGAAGGAATTCAGGCATGCATCATCGTATCCAAAAGGTCATTGCTAGCAGATAAACCGTCAGGCNAAAGGTGGCGCTGGCAAGGGTAGTCAGAAAGTTCCAAAGCGTGCGCCCACCATTGGCGATGTGCTGGAGCCAGATCATTTGTATAACAGCAAAAGGTAGGGACAGGAATACCGGCCAGATCAAGCTCCAGGGATATTCCAGGATGGGTGCGGCCGCAAAGAGCAGGAAAGCCGCTAAAACCATGAATTGATGTATTGGGACGGCGCGCTGCCAGGTCAAACGCGTAAGCAGGGTGTGACGCCCCAGTTTCTGATCAGTGGCAAACGCAGGGAAATTGCAGACGAGCAAATAGGCAAGAGCCAGCAGGGTTAGCGGGAAGGTGGTGAATGCCAATAGGCGATGGAGCTGGCTATTTTGGAGAAGGAATGCCAAAGCCGGGAACAGTGTACCGAGAGCAATGGCCAGAACCAGTTCGCCGTAACCGGCCTCTGAGATGCGCATGGGCGGGACGGCGTAGGCTACCAGCAATAGGAATGCTATTGCGAACAGGATATCGGCGGATAGGTTGAGCGAGTGGGTGAGTTGCAGGGTTAGAATGGCTACGGAGGAGAGAGTCAAGGCCGCATAGGACACCTGCAGGAGTGTCACCCGGAAGTATTCACGTTGACGGGGCGTCTCGCCTTGTAATAGGGGGATCAACGGTAACCGAAAATATTCAGTGAGCAAAAATGCTGCGTACAGCAGGGCTAAGATAGCCAGCAGACCCAGCCCAAAGGAAGCCGCGCGCACTGGTCGGCCGAGGTAATGGGCAATACCCGCCCCGAGTGTGTAGGTCAAAGCTGCCAGGAGCAGGAGAATTGGACGGGATAACTTTAAGAGCGATTTGAACATGCAATCACAATAATGATAAGGTTTTTTTGCACAATAATACGAAAAAAACGATTTATATCAGAGAGTACCCGCTATCAACAACAATCGTCTGGCCGGTGACGGATGGGTTTTCGAGCAGGAAGGTGAGGGCTGTAGCAACTTCATCCACCGAAGCGGGATGTTTAAGTGGCAAATGTTCGACCATTTTTTCCCACTNTTCCGGCATGACATTGTCCGAGGGCAGCACGAGTCCCGGCGCGATGGCATTGACGCGAATGCCCGGTGCGTAAGCCTTCGCCAGCAAGCGCGTCAGCGTCTCCAATGCAGATTTGCTGACCACGTAGGCTGGATAACCCTTCCATAGTTTGCGGGCGCCCGCATCTGTGATATTGACAATAAGTCCGCCTTCCGCCATCTGCCCGGCAGCCTGCTGCGCTAACAGAAACGGCGCGCGCAGGTTGAGAGCGAAGGTGGTATCCCAGTCTGCAGAAGATGTGGCATGTATATCGGTACGCTTCATTTGAGCAGCAGAATTAACCAAAACTTTAAGTTTATGAGAACTAGAATCGATATTCGAGAGGAGGGAAAAGAGATTGGTGTCCTCAGTCAGGTCAGCTTGTGCCAGATAGGCCGGTACACCGAAGGTGCGTATTTCGTCTGCAGTGGCAGTAGCTTCGTCAGCGGAATCATGATAGTGAAGAAGAATGGCATAACCGCGCCGCGCCAGGGTCAGGGCGAAAACTTTTCCTAGGCGGCGGGATGCACCGGTTACAAGGGCAAGAGGCTGACAGTCCATGCCTATGTTTTACCACAAAAACAAAAGCAGGGGCGACATATCTATCGCCCCTGCATAACGGGCAGGAAATCTTTTTATTTCCTAAAGAAATTTGAGATAAAGAACCACACGTTCGCTGGTCGCTCCGCCAGACGGCGCATAAAGTACGGATACCAATGTGTACCATAGGGGACGTAGATCCGCACCGGATAGCCTTCCTTGACACACTGCTCCTGCAAATCGCGCCGAATGCCAAAAAGCATCTGGAACTCGATGGCCTGTTTCGGCAGGCTGACTTTCTCCGAATAACTCTTGGCAAAGTCAAGACGCTTTGGGTCGTGCGAACCGATGGCTGGGATGGGTGGAATGCGCCCGTCAGCGCTCAAGGTTGGGGAACCGGCTGCCTTGGCCGCATCGATCATAATTTGGGTCAGCATGTCATAATTGGCATCCACATCCGCCTTCTTTGGAAAAGCCAATTCGGGCGGTTCCTTGTAAGCGCCTTTAACCAGGCGAAAGCACGCTCCTGCATTAATCAGCTCGCGCGTATCCTTCTCGGTACGGAACAGATACGATTGGACAACTATTCCGGTGTTCTGGAAACCTTTGCTGCGCATCTCCCGGTACATACGCAGGGTTTGGTCCGTGTAAGGTGTATCTTCCATGTCAATGCGGACGAAATTTTTATACTCGCTGGCGCGCGTAAGAATTCGCTCCAGATTTTGCATGCACAAGCTCTCGTCGAGGGCAAGGCCTATCTGCGTCAATTTAACCGAAACATTAGCGCGTACACCGTTCTCATTTATTTGATCCAGCAATTCAATAATATCGTCGGCTGCTTTAACCGCCTCTTCACGCGTCGTGGTGCTTTCACCCAGATGATCCAGCGTGGTATTGATTCCTTTAAAGTTCAGTTCACGAACGACATTAATTGCATCTCCAATCGAATTCCCCGCTACAAACCGACTGGCTGCCCGCCAGGCAAATTTCCAGCCTTCAATCAAGCGCTGCGCCCAGGCAGCTTTGGAAAGGTAGATGAAAAAAGATCGGAGCATGGTTATCCTCGTTTGTGGATTTTTGTACTAATACAGTACGATTGTAGCACAACTGCCCATGGCGAGTGTGTTATACTTTTTACCCGTAATGCATGATGAATATCACTAATTTGGTTTTCTTGGAGGTACTGTGAGATTACGCGGTTCTTCCCTTTACCTGCGTGGAGTTTCTCTGGTTTTCATCCTTCTGACTGCCATTGTGATGGTCATTCAAGTGGTGCAATACAGCCTTTCACGGGCCAACTACCCAGCNGATATGACCATAGGTAATGTTCCTGTTGGTGGGCTTGATCCTCAAGCTGCCTCACAAAGGCTGTTGCAGTCCTACTCCCTGCCGGTCGAAATTCATTATGGTAATGCGGTTATCGACCTGGATCCCGGTCTGATTGGTTTTCAATTGGACACCGAAAGCATGTTGGCTGCTGCTGACTTACAGCGCACCGGAGCATCCTTCTGGGGCGGATTCTGGGACTATCTTTGGAATCGCCGTTCCCCCACCCGTCAAATTCCGCTGGTTTCGTCTTATTCAGAGGCCCTCCTGCGCGCATACCTGAAAGATGAAATCTCCGCTCGATATGACCAGCCGCCTACACCCGCCCAGCCTATCCCTGGAACGGCTACTTTCACGGCAGGGACGCCTGGCCAAACGATGGATATTGACCGCGCTGTTGTGCTGATCGAGAATGCCCTGCAATCTCCAGACCAGCGGACAGTCATCCTTTCTTCCCAAAGTACTGCAGCGGGGCGTCCGTCCGTTGAAACATTGCAAATCTTACTTAAACAGCTTATGGACCAGAGCGGTTTTGGCGGCCTGGTAGACCTTTACTTCCTCAACCTCCAGACACAGGAAAACATCCACTTCGCATACCAGGCTGGACAGGATATCTCAATAAATCCAGATATCGCTTTCTCGGGTGCTAGCACGATTAAAATTCCGATCATGATTTCGGTGTTCCTCCACGTCAAAAGCCAGATTCCATCTGATATTGATTCCCAGCTTGTTGATATGATCGCCCATTCTACCAATGCTGCCGCCGACAGTTTAATGGCTACCTTGGATCCTGGTCGAGGCCCACTCGTGGTCACTGAAGCTATGCAAAAACTCGGCCTGGAAAATACCTTTATCGCCATGTACTTTGCACAAGGTTCATTCGCTTTACAGCACTACACCACACCGGCAAATTCTCGCCTGGATATTAATACGGATCCGGATCCCTTCATCCAGACCACGCCCTCCGAAATGGGCATGCTGCTCGAGGATGTCTACCTGTGCGCCCAGACAGGAGGAGGATCTCTGGTGGCAGCCTTCCCCGGTCAGATTGATCAAGCTGCCTGCCAACAGATGATTCAATATCTACAGGAAGACAAGCTTGGTTCACTAATCCAGGCAGGAGTTCCTGAGGGGACGATCGTTGCCCATAAGCATGGCTGGGATAATTACGAAAATAATTTTAGCGATGCGGCTATTGTTTATACTCCCGGAGGAAACTACGTTTTGACGATTTATTCATACAATCCGGTGCAATTCCAGTGGAATATTACCTCGCCTATGTATGCCGAACTTTCACGAGCAATATACAATTATTTCAATTTGCCATCTCAATGAGCCCGTACCTGTCAACTGGGGGCAGTGGGTTTTTTTATCCAAGTCTGTTTCCATAGACAGTATTCAGTATATAATCAGGCTATGAGTCAGACCTTGAACCTCTTCCGTCTCCAGCAAATCGACAGCCAATTAGACCGCACCCAGGCCCGTATGCAAACTATCGAGAAATCGCTGGAAGATGATGTCGAACTACGTTTGTCTATAGAACAGGCCGATTCAGCGAGAGTCATCTGCCAATCCGCTGACCAGGCATTGAAACAGGCCGAAGCCGATGCACAAAGTCAACGTATTAAAATCGAACAAATTGAGGCGAGTCTCTACGGTGGAAAAGGTCATAGTCCAAAGGAATTATTGGATTTACAAAATGATGTAGCTGCCCTTAAACGCCACCTGATCATGCTGGAAGACGTTCAACTGGAAGCCATGCTGGTCGCTGAAAAATCCATGTCTGCCCAAAAAGCCGCTCAAACAGACTTGCTGGCCGCCAAAAATTATTCTTCAGAACAAAATCGGGGTCTGCACGAGGAACAAGCTACACTTCAAAAAGAACTGGAAAAGCTTTTCGCTGAACGTGCTGCGGTAGCCGGGCAGATACCTCCTGATGCCCTCAGCCTATATGATCGATTGCGCCAAGAGCGACGCGGCATTGCGGTAGCCATCATCAGTGAAAGTTCATGCTCCGCCTGCGGCTCTGGACTTTCAGCGGCACAAATGCAATCCTCTCGCGCTTCCGGACAAATTGCACTCTGCCCGTCCTGCGGGCGAATCCTTTACGGAAGTTAACTGCTGTCCCAGGTGATGTATGCGCTTCCGCTTTCCCAACATTGACACTTTTTCCTTCTGGTTAGGTGTTATTCTCACATCCCTGTTGTGGTGGGTTCTTTCCATGCTTCGCCCTACGTTCCAACAGATTCGCGCGACGGTCCAGACGAAACAGGCTGAGAAGAAAGAAAAAATCCATGCCTCCAGCGGTGTCGAGGAACGCTATCGTCAGAGTGTTTTTCAACATGCTCAAGGTCTGCATTTAGCTGCACCGCTTTTTTCCTTGGATGAAATCATCGAACCGCCCAGTCTCTTAGCCCCGCCGCCCCGCGTCGAACCGGATGCGCCGCTTATAAGCGAAGACATCGTCGCCGCTGCTGTCCCTTACATCCCCGCTTGGCCGGAACTGGCAGCAATTTATCATGCTCCCACATTGACCCTCGCGCAGGCACTTTCGGGGAACTCCGATATCGTCCTTACCGCTCAAAGTGGGATGGGGAAAACGGTAGCTTTGGCTTATTTGGCCTCCCGCCTGGCGCGACGGGATCCTGAACCGGGACTGCAGCAGGACACTATCCCATTCCTAATCCATGTCGCCGATCTCGACTTACCGATCAAAAAAGATGATCCACTCAACCCGGTTATTGACCTGATAGCCGAGAAAACTCCTGTCCTTGACCTGGCACGCATGCCCGATTTTGTACGTAAAACCTTTTCAGAAGGCCGCGCCCTCCTCCTGCTGGACGGTACAGACGAACTGACTCCTGATGGTCTGAAAAATGCGGTTGAATTTATCAAAGCGGTCAAGAAAGAGTACCCTAAAACCCGCATGGTCACCACTGCCTCCAGTGAATACCTGGATGGTTTGATAACACTCAATTTCATTCCCTTTGCATTGGCTGCCTGGAATACCAAACAACGCATAAAATTCCTTGAAAAATGGGGCGACCTGTGGACAAACTTTGTCTCCGTCGAAGCCTGGGCGCAAGTTACCGAGCACGTGGATCCCTTATTACTCAATGGCTGGCTGAACGCCGAAAGTAGTAGCTTAACCCCGCTGGAACTGACACTCATGACCTGGGGTGCCTATGCTGGAGATCTCCGCGGGCCTCGCCCTCTCGATGCAATCGAAACCCACTTACGCCGCCTGTCTCCTGGAGATGTTCCGCGGGAGGCTCTCGAAATGTTGGCAATGCAGGTCAGCCTAAGCGTAGAGCCAATCTTTGATCCACGCAAAGCCCGCGAATGGATCAAATCTTTTGAACCCCCTGAAACTACCAAAGCATACGAATCCACCGATGAAGCGAACACAAATAAATCCGGAAAAGTACAGGCGCCNTCTCTTGGCCTGATCACAAAAATGGTGAATAGCAACCTGCTAACCCAGCATCGCAATAACCGGATGCGCTTTACCCACCCGGTCTTTTGTGGTTACCTTGCAGGTAAGGCTCTAACCACTTACAAATCAGAAGCCTTGCTCGAACAGCCACCCTGGATTGGAAAATACCTGTCTTTGCACTTCTTGGCCGCATTTGGCGATGCCACGCCGCTAGTCGATAAATTGTTTTCAGTCTTGGACCGTCCGCTATCCCGCAACCTTCTGACCCCGGCGCGGTGGCTGCGGGACGCCCCTCACCAGATGGCGTGGTGTGGGCNGGTGATGGCAAAACTTGTTGAACTCCTGCGACAAACCGGTCAGCCACTCGGTTTGCGCGGACAAGCGCTCTGCGCCTTCGTTCAGAGCGGAGATCCGAGCGTTGCTGTTTTGTTACGGCATTTGCTCGAAGAACATGATTACGACATCCTACAATTGGCAGCGCTCGGGTCTGGTGCATTGCAAGATATAAAATCCATAGAATTGCTATCTGCTTTAATGAGTACCCCGAATCCCAATGTCCGCCGCGCTGCTTGTTTGGCCCTGGTCAATATCGGAACAACCGCGGCTATTGATACTGTTGCCTCCGCTCTTTTACATGGTGATGATAACCTGCGTCGAGCTGCCGCCGAGGCGCTGGCTAATCATCCTGGCGAGGGCTATGCCATTCTGAAAGAGGGTGCGGGGATGAAAGAAGACCTCTTGGTACGGCGCTCTTCCGCTTATGGTTTGGGCCGAATTCCGGAAATTTGGGCTGAAGAATTGATTAACCATTTAGTCATCGATGACGATCAATGGGCTGTCCGCAATGCCGCATTGGAAGTGAATGAAAACCGTCAGCGTCCCAACCCACATATCCCAAAACGCCTGCCCCCGCCGGCAGAATCGCCTTGGATCATCGCCTTCGCTGCAAAACAGGGGCTCGGTGTCTCGCCTGACAAACTGCCCACAGATCTATTGCTTTTAGCTCTCAAATCTGGCACCGAGGAAGAACGCCTGGCGTCTCTTTCGTACCTTCGTATGATGCCTGTTGAAGGTGTCTTTGGTGCACTTTATCAAATTATGTACGGTGGTGAGCCAACCTTGCGCGACGCTGTCTTCCAAACCTTCTCTGAAATGGCTGCGCGCGGTGTTGATGTTCCGGACCCGCTTCAGTTTGGAGTTGGTTACTGATGGTTATCACCCAAGCCACACTTTTTCCCAGACATTACACCATCAGACACCCTCGGAAAGTCTGTCTTACCGGGACAATAAAACAGATGAAAGACTATCAACTCTTGGGTTGTATGTATGGGTTATTTTGATGAAGGAAAAAACATCTGTCAGGAACGGGTACCAGGAGAATTTGAAATGAGCACTAAGCCCATCCTGATAACCGTCGCTGTGCTTGGGGGGACTGGCAAACAAGGCAAAGGTCTCGCCTATCGCTGGGCAAAAGCCGGATACCGGGTACTGATCGGTTCTCGTACGCCGGAAAAGGCTCAGGCGACCGCCGTCGAACTAACCAGTTTAATCGGCGGTGAAGTCTCTATTGAAGGAATCTCCAACCTGGCCGCTACTCAGCGTGCTGATATCATTGTGTTGGCCGTCCCCTACTTCGTTCATCGGGAGACTCTCGAAACGGTTAAGAATGCTCTGAAAGGTAAAATCCTGATCGACGTTACAGTACCACTTGTTCCACCTAAAGTGACCAAAGTACAGATGCCGCCCGCTGGTAGTGCCGCGCAGGAAGCATATGAAATTGTGGGTGAAGAAGTACAAGTGACCTCCGCTTTCCAGAATGTTTCGTACGAACATCTTCTGCATGATGGACCAATCGCAAGCGATGTTTTGGTTACTGGTACGAGTAAGGAAGCGCGTTCCGAGACATTGAAATTGGTCGCCGCAGCAGGCCTCACCGGCTGGGACGCCGGTCCAATCGAGAATTCGGTCGTAGCTGAAGGCATGACAAGCGTGTTGATAGGTATCAATAGACAATATGGAAGCAAATTCGCCGGAATCCGTATTACAGGAGTAAAGGCGCCAGCCCAAAAACCATGACCCTTACATTCACCCCTCTCCCTCAAATGCCACTTATCTATCCCGGCGATAACCTGCCGGATTTGCTTCTGGCCGCCTTGCAAACNGCCCGCGTCACGCTGGATGATGGCGACATTCTTGTCGTGGCGCAGAAAATTGTNAGCAAAGCTGAAGGACGGATGGTCAATTTAACAACCGTTACCCCTTCGAAAGAAGCATTGGAATTGGCAAAGCGCAGCGAGAAGGACCCGCGCTTGGTCGAACTGATCCTGAGTGAGAGCAAGGAAGTATTACGCGTCCGTCCGGGGACAATTATTGTGGAGCATAGGCTTGGATTCGTCTGCGCCAGTGCCGGGATTGATCACTCTAATGTCAGGGGNACAAGCGGCAACCCTGAAGATTGGGTGCTACTCCTGCCCGAAGACCCCGATCACTCTGCCCTCGAAATCCGGCGCAGAATAAAAGTTGCCACGGGTAACCGTATCGGCGTATTGATCATTGACTCACACGGGCGCGCCTGGCGGTTGGGTACGATTGGTACAGCAATTGGCATTTCTGGTCTCCCGGGGGTTGTGGATGAACGCGGCTGGCAGGATCTGTTTGGTTATCGGCTTAAGATCACCACTGTCGCCGCGGCAGACGAATTGGCAGCGNCAGCCTCTCTTGTCATGGGCGAGGCTGCNGAAGGAATCCCCGCTGTTCANGTACGTGGNTTCCCCTATCCTTTGCGCGAAAGTTCTCTGAGAGAATTGATCCGCTCAAAGAAAAACGACATGTTCCGTTAAAATGGATCAGTAGATGATTGCGGACCTTTAAAATGAACCCGGACGAATTCATGACGATTTCCAGTGACGGCAGCGGGATTGACGTCTGGGAGGGCGCATCCGGGACCCGAGACCTGTCCGCTGTTATTTTGACAGTTGACCTGCATAAACGTGACACCGAGATAAAAATACTACTTGGCTGTACTGAAGACGAAATTCAGAACATCCTCATGTTCCATAATCAAAACGATATGCGATCATTACTTATTCGTAAACCAAAGGAGCAAACATGAAGAACATTCCTGAAACCCATCTCGATCTCCTGACGGATGAGAAAAAAGCTTTTCTATATTTGGCAACTTCGATGCCCGGTGGTGCACCCCAGGTTACTCCGGTCTGGTTTAACACTGACGGCGAGTATATCCTCATCAACTCAGCGACAGGTCGCGTCAAAGACCGCAATATGCGCGCGCGCCCGCAGGTGGCGTTGTGCATTCAGGACCCATCCAATCCTTACCGCTATCTGCAAATCCGCGGCACGGTGGTCGAATTCACCACCAATGGTGCTGACGATCATATCGATGCGCTGGCGTTCAAATATCGGGGTGTACCCAAGTACCCGAATCGCCAGCCAGGTGAACAGCGTATCAAATACAAAATCCGGATTGAAAAAACAGACACCCACGGATGAAAATAGTCGCCCTCACCGGCGGTGTTGGCGGGGCGAAACTTGCCGACGGATTCGCCCAGCTCTTACCCCCCGAAAACCTTACCATCATCGTCAATACTGGGGATGATTTCGAGCACATTGGTCTACACATCTCTCCGGATTTGGATACCGTCTGCTACACGCTGGCGGGATTGGCCAATCCGGAGACCGGCTGGGGCCGTCGCGAGGAAACTTTTCAAGCATGGGAGAACCTCCGAGCGCTCGGTGGCTTGGACTGGTTTCGTCTGGGTGACCGAGATTTGGCAACTCACATCGAGCGCACCAGGCGTTTGCGGGAAGGTCAAGTGCTAAGCATTATCACGCGCGATTTCTGTTGCGCCTGGAACGTCCGCTACTCCATTCTACCGATGAGCAACCAATCGGTGCGTACGCTTGTGGATACCATAGAAGATGGCGAACTTGCTTTTCAGGAATATTACGTCCATCGGAAATGCGAACCAAAGGTGAAAGGATTCCGCTTCGCTGGGATCAATAAGGCCCGAGCTGCTCCTGGAGTTCTGGAAGCGATTGAGCAGGCTGATGCGGTTGTGTTTTGCCCGTCCAATCCGTGGGTCAGCATTGACCCAATTTTAGCGGTGGCAGGAATACGGTCCGCCATCGCCGTGAAACTTGTCGTCGCAGTCTCCCCAATAATTGGCGGGCAGACAGTCAAGGGTCCAGCAGCGAAAATGTTCGCTGAGTTGGGTATCCAGTCTTCTGCGCTGGCAGTAGCACACCATTACGACACGATCCTGTCTGGTTTCCTCCTTGATAAAGTGGACGCAAATCTGGCCCAAAAAATATCGATTCCCACACGGGTTACCAATATCATCATGAAAGATCAAGATGACCGGCGACGTTTGGCACAAGATGTGCTAAACTTGATTCAAATATTACAGAATGCTGTGCCATGATACCGAACAAGAACTCATTTCGATAATAAATATGTTGCCCAACCAAAATTCCTAAGAATGCAAACAGCTTTATGACAATTTGGGCCATCGTCCCTGTAAAACCATTGCGACGCGGGAAATCACGGCTGGCCGGTATGCTGACAGAAGATCAGCGCACCCGTCTAAATCGTTACNTGCTTGAGCATGTTCTGTCTACGCTTAATGAGATATCAGAAATTGAACATACCCTGGTTGTTAGCCGTGATCCTGCAGCTTTGACCCTGACGCGCGAGATGGGTGGACGTACCGTTCTGGAGGACGGCGCGCCTCAATTCAATACTGCCATCAAGCGCGCCACTATCGTCGCCAAGGCGCAGGGCGCACATGCGGTGCTTGTCTTGCCCGCTGACCTGCCTCTCATCAAACCGATTGACCTGAAAGCCCTGCTTAAGCGTGGCAAGAATCCACCGGTGGTTGTTATCGCTCCGGACCGACGAAAGGATGGCACGAACGGATTGTTCATCAATCCTGCCGGTCTAATCGAGTATGGCTATGGTCCCGGTTCGTTCCACTTTCATAGTGAACGGGCTATTGAGGCAAAAGCNAGGCTGGAAATCATCGACTCCCCTAATATCGCCCTCGATTTGGACCTGCCTGAGGATCTGGAAGCTCTGGGCGGGATGGAAAAGCTTGGATTGGTATAATAGAACCCAATAGCTNCACAACCACTGGCACCCGCAGGCGTGCCTTTTTTTTAAATGATATTATAATAATGTCAAGTTGTCAGACAATTACAGATCGAAAGTTGAATTGCAGAAAATAACAAATATAGAGGTGCTCCATGGAGAATACAGAATTCAATTCACTTGTTATGACGCCTGCACAACTCCAGACAGAATTACTTCGCTGTGAGTACTGTGAGGAGAAACCCTGCACGGAGGCCTGTCCAGCCCACTGCTCGCCGGCCGATTTCATCATGGCAGCACGCGTCGGGAACGCCTCGGATATCCGCCGTTCTGCAGCAGAGATAATGCATGCGAATCCTCTGGGTGGTGTCTGCGGGATGGTCTGCCCTGATACCCTGTGTATGGCCGCCTGCACTCGCAAGAAATTCGATGGGCCAATCAATATCCCGCTAGTGCAGGCAACCATCGTCGCTATGGCAAAGAACCTGGAAGGTATCCCTGAATTCTCCAGAACAAAACCGTGTGGGAAGAAAGTGGCTGTCATAGGCGGCGGACCGGCTGGACTGGGAGCCGCAGGCGCCCTGGCCCAGATGGGTTATGAGGTGGATATCTTGGAGGTCACTGACCGGCTCGGTGGGATGGCAAACCTTATTCCCGACCATCGCCTGGACAAGACTGTAGTCGCTACGGATATCCAGTTCGTTTTATCATTGGGAAACATCAAAACCAAAATAGGAATAAAAGTCGATGATCCGAAAGCTTTGCTTAATAAAGGTTACGATGCGGTCTGCGTCACGACCGGCTTGTGGAAACCAATCGAACTCGGCATCGATAACGANAACCTGGCGATCAGAATGGTCGACCTTCTATCCAGGCCGTTAACATACCAATTCGATGGACGCGTGGCGGTTGTAGGCGGCGGAGCAACAGCTGTCGACTGCGCTATTACAGCCCGGCAACGCGGCGCGAACCATGTTGAACTCTTCATGCTAGAAAAGAACTCGGAGATGCCTCTAACAACTCGGGAACGCAAGGAACTGCTTGACTTTGATATCGAGGTCAATGGCCGCATCCGCTTAAGTAAGATTATCAAGGATGGGAAGAAAATCTCGGGCGTTGAAACCGTAAAGGTGGAACTCCCACAGGGGAAGGCCTTCAGTCCGGCGGAGGTTCGCGATATACCGGGGTCAGCGAGCGCTCGGACCGGCTTCAGCACGGTCGTCGTCGCCATTGGGATGCGTTCTGCACTGCCACGGGCACAAGCCGATGGTATTTTCTACGCTGGTGATATGCTGACTGGCCCGAGGACCGTCGTACAGGCAGTCGCCTCTGGCAAAAACGCCGCGCTCGAGATAAATTCCTATCTCAAGGGCGAGAAGAAGCCGGCTATCGAGAAGTCCACTAAATCCTACTATCTTCTGCCCGGTTACAACCCCGTGCCTGTCTCCCTGACGACCGATTTTTTTGGTCGTCCGATCATTTCTCCGTATCTCATCTCTGCCTCCCCTTCCACTGACGGATTGGAGCAGATGACCAAGGCCTATGAAGCCGGCTGGGCGGGTGGGGTGATGAAGACTGCCTTCGACAACGTCCCGATCCACATACCGGGCGAGTATATGTTCGCCTTCAACTCGCTGACTTATGGCAACTCCGACAACGTCTCCGGTCACCCTCTCGATCGTGTCTGCCGTGAAGTTGAACAACTGGTTAGGATATGGCCTGGCCGGTTGACGATGGCTTCAACGGGTGGCCCTGTGACGGGCCATGATGAAAGCGACGCGGCCGGTTGGCAGTCCAACACAAAGAAATTGGAGGCAGCCGGGGCAATGGGCATCGAGTACTCTCTCTCTTGCCCTCAGGGCGGCGACGGGACAGAGGGCACCATCGTCTCTCAGAATGCGGCTCTCACAGCCAGGATTATCGACTGGATCATGCAGGTCGGCGACCCGGACATTCCCAAGCTATTCAAGCTGTCCGCCGCCGTAACCTCCATTGTGCCCATCCTGCGTGCCATCCGTAAAGTTCTCGATAGGTACCCAAACAAGAAAGCAGGCATCACGCTGGCAAATTCCTTCCCCACCCTGGCATTTCGCCCTGTTGAAGGCCATCCGTGGGATGAAGGCGTCGTTGTCGGGATGAGTGGTGAGGGTGTCACGCCCATCTCCTACCTAACTTTGGCACAAGCCGCCCCTGAGGGCATCGAGATTTCTGGTAATGGCGGCCCGATGAATTACAAAGCAGCGATGGACTTCTTGGCGCTGGGCGTTAAAACTGTCCAATTCTGTACCATCGTCATGAAACAGGGTTACGGCATCATTCACGACCTCGAATCGGGTACTTCATTCCAGATGCAGCAACGCGGCATCCGCTCGATGAGGGATTTGATTGGCATCGCCCAGCCGCACCCTATTACCGACTTCATGGCGCTGACACCAGTCAAAAAAATATCGGA
>Ga0031655_10000323_pt1 | contig 29987 bp, 41 predicted proteins | sample FrelakmetHBP12HB_FD_55187 | JGI IMG/M metagenome (GOLD analysis project Ga0031655, IMG submission 55187) | Freshwater lake sediment microbial communities from the University of Notre Dame, USA, for methane emissions studies -HBP12 HB | ecosystem: Environmental > Aquatic > Freshwater > Lake >... | reverse complement strand
GTCGCTGGATGTGCGATTGATTCCGGCATGTAACTGAAAGCACCTGGCCTTTGCTTCCATTCAGATTTCAAATTTTCTCCCAGTCTATTCATAAGAGACGGATCTTTCGTCGGATTAGGATTGGCCATCACTGGCTGAGGAGGCTCGACAGGTACAGGAGGAGCGGTCATCACACGGTTTGCTCGCGTATCGTAACTCTGAGCCGACACCTGACTGCTTACCGCTGGCTGAGGCATGTTCTGTTGAGGAGATGGAGATGGCATAGGATTAGCCGTTCCCGCAATATCAGGATTGAACTGATCGAGATTTTGGATCTCTTCTTCCCCAGGCATAACTCTCCGTTTAGCGTTTTTAAGCGACTTGAGTCTGGCTTCCGGATCTAAACCAGGTGATTGCAAAGCTGACATCAGGCTACCTCTTGTAATTCATTAATCTGGTATGATAAAATTTTTGTCTCAAATGGGGAAAAATAATGGATTGGACGGCTATCGGTTGTGCTATTGCCACTATTGGAATGGTAGGGTCGATGTTTAAATGGTTTTATACAAGACTGGATAAGCGGTTTGAGCAGATTGATAAGCGGTTTGAGCAGATTGATAAGCAGTTCGAACGTATAAATGAAAATTTTGGAAAACAAGATGAAAAATTTGGAAAACAAGCTGAAAGACTTAACTCCATTGATAGAAAACTCTTGCAATTCGATGAGAGATTTATCGAGAATAGCAATAATTTTGAACGAATGGCAAGACAACTCACCGGAATGGAAACGATCCTTCGCCCGCTTGATCTGGGGACACGCGCAAACCTCGTTCTTTAGGACGGGGTTAGCGTGCCTTTTAAAATTTTGTTTATTTTTGTGCATATTCATCTTTTCACTATAATGCCCTGTGTCGAAAGACCTACGGTCGGGCAGACCGGAAGTAACGCTTCTCAGATATGAGACTGTAAGACCAAAAGAGCATGGGTCGGAACTAACCGTAAAGCTCTCTAAGGCTAACTCAGGGGAAGAACCCACCGAAGTCATCATACCAACCTTGGTTTGAGGCCGTAGGAATCTCCTTCCTTTAGGAAGGGGAGGACGTCAACTCCGGAAAATATTAACATACCCCACCCTATATTCTACTAAATTGTTGATACGCCTGATTTACACCATAAGGATTAGATTTACGCTGTTTTTCGCGCTCTTCTCTCTCTAATTCCGCTTCCCAATCCGTATTCATACGCGACTTTTCACCCATTTCATATGCCGTTCCCGCTCCGACATTTGCCAATCTCTGCTCAGCATTAAGTCTTTCGTAATCTCTCTGAGACTGTCCATGTTGTGCCGCATATCCTCGATTTATGTCTCTTCTTTGAGCATAACCAATACCGCTTCTCGCGCCTATTCCGCGAGATCCTTGCATCCCCGCTAGATTGCGTTGCGCCGATTGTTCTTCTCTTTGGATACCTTTATGAGCTTCATATTGCATAGCCCTAGCTTGTTCGGGAGAAAATCCTTGTGCGTTTTGGATTCTTGATTGCATTTCTTGATAGCCTTTCGCTCCTGCTTCATTTTCCCGCTGTTGTCGTTGAGCAATCGCTTGTGCCTGTCTATCATAAATCTGTTGAGGCGTTTCAGCGGCTTGAGTTTGGTTAGCCTGTCTTTTAGCTTCATTGCGAATTTGTTCCCAATATTTATCTTTGCTATGTTTTGACATAATTTAATTCCTTATTTAAAAAAGAACACAGTAATAAGCGCGTCACTTACCGGAGAGGTGTTCGTTAAATATACAAATTGTTCCGTCCATGGAGAATTACCATCAATAATCAGAGCGTCACCCTTCTGTCTTGTTATAATTCTTCCGCTTGGTATTCCACCAGGATAAATACTTTTAAATTGATTCGGTATTGCTAATTCAGTTGCTCTAGGAATCAAAATATTTTCAGCATAAAATCCCTGAAAATTGTCATTAAAATTAATATTTAAAATATTAATCGTTATATTTCTTAACCAACTCCACAAATCGACTTCAATGTACTTAGCTACCGCTTCCCGATTCGTCAGCTTAGGCGGCGTTCTGATTGTGTTCGTTGCTCTGGGGCGCGGCTGTGGACGGTTTCTATTCGTCATCGAACAACCGTGTATCTATTTTCAGGAATCGCTTCTAGCTGAAATCCGGCGAAACGGATATCCATATTGATACCTTTCATCGTAAATCCAACTTGGATTGACTTGGCGACGGTTCCACCCTTCAAGTTCACGGTAATAAAACTATCCTGATAGCCCGACCAGTAGTTCCAACCCCATCCCGACGTTGACCATCCAGCGTTCCGGTTGTTATCTCTCTGTTTAATGGTAGCTATCGTACTTTGTAAATTAGGTATGCGGTCAAGATATGATGAAAAATACATATCAGGTTCATTGTATTGATATAGATCTGAAATCCGATCCAATAGCAATACGCATCTGCAATATTTNTTCCTAACTTCCGGCTGGCCTAAATCATCCCACGATGACCGCCATTCACATACCTGAGAACTCGCATGATCGGCATGGTCGATTAAGCGATAAAACCGATGCTGCTTATAAAAATTGGCTATTATAGAACTCTGATAGACAGTCCCTTGTCCCGCAACACCAGCCAACGCTCTTGACTGAAAGTACAAATCATCNTCAANAACAATCATACCTCCGGCTGCGTTCATATTGTCCCACAAAAACCAGTTTTTACCTTGGTAGTCGTAGCTCAAAATAATGGAGTTGCTGTTAGCNGATCGNGTTGGCGTGTTCGTGTCTTCGCATGGCAAGAATAGAAGATATTGATTATCTTTAGTGTAGTTCTTCGCTACAGCTCTTTTTAGTACATATCTTGTATTTGGAGAGAAGTTAGTTGTTCTGAAAATGCTATCAATATCTCGTGATAAGGGGATTGGATCTCCTTCTTTATCTGTTGGATAAAGCTGCCCTTCCGTAATCGAATAAACACCATTTGTATGGAGGAAATACATGAGCGAACCGACAGACGCGATTGTAGCGTGAGCAACGCACCCTATGTTCGATCCTGGAGCGATTTGAACGGTGTTTATGTCACCTGATATAAAGTTACCGGATGATGCCCATAGCGATTGATTTTTGGTAGTGACTAACGTACTTCCCGACACTCCGATTCCCGTAATATCGTCATCTGTGTTGGGAACGTTGAATGAGTTCGTCGCTATTGAAACAGCCTCCGCTTGATTTCCCTCCGAGAAAAACACAAGATCTGAATGCTCGTAATTGCCGATTTCTCCTCCGGCGTAAAACAGTTGATTGCCGAACGCTTTCAAATATTTTGAAATAGGAGGAGGGTTGGGTGTTTCAATCGGATCATCAAATTCTCTTCCCGTCTCTGCATCAGCAAGGCTATCTGTGATCGTTTGTGTTCCGCTAACCAATCCATTATTTGGAATAGCGGCTACCAGGAAAAGATTACCATTCACTCCAAAAGAAGCACCATTATCAGTTCGATAAATGTTGATTCTAAGGTTATTAGATATTGGAGCACTTGTTCCTAGCGTCGTTCCATGCGGCGTTACTGCGCACGAACGTCGAAGATTGACGCTATTTGACATTTTGATTTCAGAAGAAATTAAAGTATTAATGTCTACGTCTACAGGGTTTCCATCAATGTCAATAGATGCTCCACCCGCTGCTGTTACCGTTCTCCTTTGCAATCGTCCATTTGAATCAATAAAGCTAACGACATCATTCGGAGAAATGGTGTTAACTGCTTTAGTTGTGATAGTGTTTACCTGTGTTTGACCTACATCAACGATTGCAACTCCGTTAAAAACAGCGCTTACTTTATATGCTTGAATATAGTCGTTGTCAGCAACGGTAACCGGATCTCCCTTTATTGTGATTGTTGTATTAGTAACGGACGCAACCGTTCTGAAAATCTTTTTATCATGAGTCTTGTTGAGAAAATATACTTCATCTCCCTCGTCAACGCCGTGACCCGCGTCCACGATAAGGGTAATAACGTCCGTAAGTATACCAGCAGGATCGTTGATCCTAGCAACTTCCGTATCGAGATAATAGCCGGAGTCTCCTCCGTTGAGAGTAAATCCAGGAAATACAGTATTTAAATGATACCAATATCCATCGCTATCCGGCCCATAAGCCGTTGCCGTCCCGCCAACCGCTATAGCAGTGTTTGTATTCCAGTTTTCTCCTGCAACAGACGTTAGATTAGATACCGTTACGTCAATAGCTGCGTTAACCACAGGCCCAACCGTATGCTTCCACACCTCCGATATCTCGCCTTCGATAACATGGCCTACATGATCAATCTGCTCATAAGAAGCGGCGTATTCATACTTATTTTTCGCAACAAATGGCATAACGGCAGCCGCAGCATCTATCGCGGAAGGCCGTGGGCCTATTGGCATCCCTGTTCGATAAACTGTCTGTCCATCATATTTTTGCGGATAGTCTCTACCGTTGGCGATGTAGATAACATCGTCGAATACGGCCATCGACGCATTCTCAAAATTGGGTGAATTTTGATTGTCTGGATTGGCNGACCCTGGAAACGTAACGGCAATCGTTTTGTTGATCTCTTCCCAATACCAGTAGTCAATTGTAAAAACACTACCGCTTGCGATATTCTGTGGTTCAAAAATCTGCAAAAATGCAGCAGGAAACGCAGTTTCACCGTTAGAGTCGATTTGCAATCCATAAATGCCCGAACCGACGGTGGGGGAGGTTAAGTCTGTGATAAACTGAGAGATCGGATAGACTGTAAGTGAGTTAAAACCTCTACCAAATAATATATTAAAAAACTGACTGACAAAAGTTCCGTCGGATACACTAACGGGTAAACCGTCAAACAAGATTGTCGTTGCAGTAGTTCCTAGTACGTTACATGTATGCAATACACCTGCGCTTGTGTAAAAGTAAATAACATCGCCAATAGCAAGTTCGTGACCGAACTCAACGTTGATTGTGTTGACATTGACTAGATTTCCAACAACTTGAGCAGCTTTATATACAGTCACATTGCATGTAATGCTTTCATTTACAGTATTGATGTATTGTGGATCGGTAAATATCGTCATGGATAGATAACGTCCATCAGCGAAAGCAACCGACCAATTGCCCGTCCCTGCTCCATAAGCAGACCATGTTGACGTGTCAGTTCCGTTTAGCTTGAACGTATTCACGCCTGTCCACGTGATCGTAAATGTTTTATTGTTAAGATCTACCCCACCTATAGATGTCATTCCGGCAACGCTACGGATAATGACTTTAGCTCCCGTCAGCAGCCCGTGGCCTGCGCTCGTCACTTCCGCAGGGTTCGCGTTAGTGATATTTGTGATATCTCCCATGATGCGGCCATCATAGTTGAAATAGATCTGTTTTGTTAGTTTTTGGTAAAGATTTCCATCTGTGTTAAGTGTAACTGTTTTTGTTTTTCCTGTTGTCGGATCATCAAGAGTCCCTAGCCCAAGCCCTCCGATTGACGGCATAATCAACGATTGCAAAGCCTGGCATTGATACCCCCGACGCAACTGCAATGTTCCGTCGGGGGCTGATTGTACGTTAATCGCTTTTTCGGCGACGTTGGATGGGCGCAAAAACGTAGCGTATGTTGAAAACCCACGAAGATTACCTACATCCTTGGTAATGATGTGGGTTCCTAATACCTTCCTTTGGTTGCCGCCATAAGGAGTTTTCTTTGACATTAATACACCGCTTGTAAATGAACAAATAGATTGAATATGTCAACCATAAACATCTTTTCTGTGTTCAATCTTAATAATAAATATCACAACCTTGCTTTTACATATTTTGTATAAAATTCTATATATACCAACTCTTGTGCTCCACTTTTCGTCTAAATCACCTTTAAGCGGTTTTCCCGATTCGTGCGGGTGTGGTGCGAGGCGATTTTCAATAAACAGCTTTATTTTTTCTTGGTAATCTTTTGGTATTTTTTCAAAGTATTTTTTATTAAAATTCTTTTCAAATATCACTTGATACATTTCCACACCTCTTCGGCTGGAATCGTATCCTCCTCATTTACCTTAATTAGACTAGCCATATCAGCCCAATACTGATCTTCGTAATTTTCAAACCAATCTTCAACTTTTCTTCGAACAACATCAGAAAGGGATCTATTTTCTTTCTTAGCTATAATTGATATTATTTCCAGAGTAGTATCGTCAAATGTTACATGGATTCTTTTGTTTTTCATAATCACCTCATAAATCGAGTGTAACACAACTGTAACATAAAATCAACCTACTCACGCGCCGCTACCACGACTTCCCCAGAAGGATTGTCTCTGCCGTAATCGTTGCTGGAAAATAATCGGTACAATGCTGGGCCGATATCTTCGATAGGATATCGCCAATCTATCCAAAACAGCTTCTTCAGCAGCCATCTGAGAAACAGTAGGCTCCGCAGCCGACTGAAGCCTCAGCAATCGCAATACGCAGTATTCAATGAGCAAATCCTCGCTCTGTCTGTCTAACTGTGAGTGAGTGGATGTATAATCTCCCGTTACGACATAAGCAGTATCTTGGTTTGCCAGTAACGCCGTAAATGCGGTAAATGAAGTGATAGGGATAACATAGTTGGAGTCAGCAGTTAAAACATGTGAAATTAACCCATATGTACTGACAGGTATAGCATCAATAATGACATCACCGTTTTTATCAACGATACAAGACCAATCAACTTTGTCCAATATGCTATCGGCGTTCGCTTGTAAGTTCGTATCTTTTTGAGAACTGACAGTAAAGTTGAGCAAAAACGTAACCGGATTGGAAAACCAGTTTGCCGTTCCGGAGAAAACGTTCGANGTCAGCGTACTCACNCCGTTGAGTGAAAACTCTTTAGGATCTGCTAGTGCGGTAATAATATATGAATTGTCAATTAACTCAGACGGCTCAAACACCCCATTGATACCAACTTTCTGTCCGGTTATTAGACCATGGTTGACGGCGGTGGTGACCACACATGGGTTGGCCTTGCTAATGTTGGTAATAACCCCATATGGAGAAGTGATGTTTGTAACTTTTCCCCTCCTGAAATCTAACTTCTTCATTCGCTTTTGATAGTTGACGATCAAAGATGCTGCGCGTGTAATATTGGGTGTGGGAGATAAAAGGAGCTTACCATTGCGAATGCAAAATGTCGTTGGGATGTTGGTAGGATAGGAGTAGCGATCCTGGATCATTCCCTGAGCCAGCGTTACGAACATCCACGACTGTGTTCCGTAAAGGAAACGGACGTTCACGATCTGTAGCCCCATTTTTACAGCTTGTGGGATATCATATTCCTGAACACCCGCGTAGACATTCGCGACGTATTCCTCGATATTTGCTACGTTATCCACCTGACAGATCTTATCATAGAGTCGGTTGAGACCGAGATTGAATATCTCAGCGACTACGTTATCGTCCCACCCTTCGGTATATGAGTAGTTTTCCTGGTAGGCAAGTTGACGCGCGTTTGCCGCCATCTCGTCGATTCGCCGCGTTCCTTGCATGTAAACAGTCATTTTCGAACCTCATTACTCTTCGCCGCCCGCCTTGCGCATCTTTCTCTTCATCACAGCGACAATCATCTTCTTACGACTTTCTTTCTGCATGTTATTCGGCCCCATCTTCTCTTCGCCGGATGTGTCTTCCACTCCCTTTTTCTCCGCCTCACGAACCATATTACCTTGAAGTTCATCAGGTTCGTCGTGATCGGGAGCGTCCATCTTCATGCGAGCCCTTGGTAGTTTGGCTGGAAGGGTGTCATCGGTTTGATCCGGCGTTTTCTTATGATAGTTATCTTCCATTTCGTGCATTTCGGATTTGCTCACGCGGCTCTTCATATGAGGCTCGTCTTTCGGATAGCGGATGTCATGTTCAGAGTAGCCTGGATTTTTGTACTTTATGTGTTCCGATCCCTCGTATTTGGAAGGGTTGTCTTTCGCTTTTTCTTCTATTTCTTCTGGAACATGGCCTTTTTTCCGATGTCCAAATAGTTTTTTTTCCATAATTTTCCTTTTATCATGAGATTTTTCTATTTTCGTTATAGTCTCTCCCAGTTATGTACCCCTCGATACGGGAAACCCTGGCATCAATGCTTCTTAAATCGGCGCGGACTTCTTTAAATTCATCATGAATTACCTTAAATTCATCGGCCATCTCGCCTCGGATTGATTTAGATTCATCAGCCATTTCTCCTCGGATTTCTTTAAACCCATCAGCCATCTCGCCTCGGATTGATTTAGATTCATCAGCCATTTCTTTGCGAACAGCCGCAAATTCTTTTGTCATAATCCATATGATGCTCCCTGCCGTTGTCACAACAGTACAGATAGCAATAATAATTTCAGTCCATGGTATTTGCATAAGATTCCTTTGTGTATAGGTTTAAGTTACTTCCTATACTACACGCTCCGGCTTCTTTTTGTTGATCCTTTTAGCGATTCCACTAATCCGTGGGCGGCGTTTTGCATCGCTTCCGATTTGATATCGCTCATCTCTTCGCCATGTTCTTGCTCTCTTTTAAAGAGCCCTTGCTTGCGCTTCAGCGTTTGACTCAATAAATTGGCTAGCGTACGTCGTTTGGATTCCTTAGCCATCCTTTTGGCTGATTTAGAATCGGCAGCCCCTTGAATGGCAGAAGAAGCCCCTTCTCCCGCTTTTGAAATAACCGTAGACCAATTAGATACTGATTTTTCGCTCATATGTTTATCGCCTTTCTTACCGTATCTGCGGTATTCTGCATTGACTTGGATGATCGCCTTGCTTTTCTTTCGGAGCTGGCCATGCTGTGTTCTTCCATTTCCGCTTCTCGCTGCTCGGCATTGCTAAGAAGGTCAGCTTGCGTTTCTCGTTTCATCTCTTTTGCTTTCAGTTTGGCGTTTTTCCTTTCTCTTTTTGCCGCAAGAGCAGCCTGAATGGCTTTCGCTACTTCTNCTGCAACCGCANCCCCTGCCGATGCTGGCNCTGTCATAAATATCTCCGTATTAATTATATTCAGTTATGATTACTACGCCTTTAAAACCGACACCGCCCGTAGGAGCTGCTCCCGAAGTCGATATCCCGCCACCGCCGCCAGCTCCATACGACAATGCTGCGTTACCNTTTATTGACGTACCAANNCCTACGCCGACAACGCCAATATTTGACCCTCCAAAACATGATGGCGCTCCAACTCCTCCGGAACATAAAATCGATCCTCCGGCTCCAAATCCAAAGCTATTGCCTCCTGAACATCCATTCACTCTAAATTTACCATCCGGAGCTGTAGTTCCACCGAGACCTCCGGCGGTAGAATCAGCTACCCCAACCGAAGCAGTACCAACACCGCCCTTTCCTCCGGCGGCAACAATCAATACTCCACCAGTTCCTCCAACAGAAGTAACAGAAGTCGCCCCCCCATCTCCACCATTCGCAGTAGCCGCTCCAGCCGTTCCGGCTGCGCCAATCACTACATTATATGCAGTACCAACCTGAGTTTTAGTAAAAACAGCTCTTGAATATTCTCCAGCTCCTCCACCGCCTCCACCAGACACTCCAGCCCCAGTGTTAGCTCCACCTCCACCTCCACCACCACCCAGGCATTCGATAACACAGTAGCGCATTCCTGGAGTAATCGCTAAAGCGGCAATGGTCGTATCTACCCACCGAACAGCAACCGCAAACGTTGATTGAAATAGAAGACTTCCGGCTCCTGCCGTTACGGAAATTCCCGTCGTTGAACTCAAAAAGCCCGCATTAGGAATGGCTTTTGCAGGAGCCAATCCTGTAGATCCAATAATAAGCTCACCATTCGACAAAGGATCGAGTGCGTAAATTTGTCTTAATAACCCCAAAATTTGAAGTTTATTTTGATTCACAGGATCAACGCCAATGCCCGTAGCGGTATCAGCTACGTTTGCATTTAACTTTTTGTATGTTACCGACCCATCTGTTAGCCCTGTGGTGGAAATTAGAGCGCCTCCAGTCGGAGATCCTGTGTGATTGTGTTGGTCAATATTCATCATTCCGGAAGCGAATGACGCATCATAATTCGTTTCTCCTGCTGTCGGAATAAAAATTGAAATATTTGGAGTTACTTGACCCACTTCTTCTACCTTTTGTTAATAACAATTTTTGGATATAACCCTAACTATTATAGCTATAACAACTACAGCAATAATGGCAAGAATATTCCAAACAAAATAACTCACGGCAACACACTCGCCGGAATATTCACCTGCGGATCAACCTTAGCGTTAGCCGAGCTTGTCTCGTCGATTACGTCGGATGCCTCACCTTGCGTGTGAACCATGCTGATTGTGTATGTGCAGCTCGATAGTGCTACGAGCGCGATAATTGCTAGTCGTTTCATTGAATGGCTCCTTGTGCGATTTGTGCGTCCATTGCGGCTTTTGCTTCGATATTGAGTGCGGCGCGGTCTTTGTAATCAGCGCGTGATCGTACCAATGCGACGAATGCCTCTTTATTTGTTGGGATGCTCACAACCGTGGGATCGGCGCGGAGCTTCTCCAACCATTCCTTCTCAAATCGCACATAGCATTGCTCAGCCTTGTGCTTAAGCACCCACTCTAAGCGTCGCTTCATGTCCGCGTCGAAGTCGGCTGCGTCGATGTCGTGCTTGATTACGTCTTTTTCCCATTCAGCAAGTTCGAAAATCTCTTGATTGTCCACTTTAACTTTCATAATCCTTGATCCTATCGTTTAAGTTTTAAGGAGTTTAACAAACTAAATGACCAGACATCCAGCTAACAGCACCATAACTTATATCTTGTCCATAAATTCCAACAACTTTTGTTCCACCTATAACAGTTGTTGTTATTGTCACTGTGTCAGCTGCCGTTAAATCTATGTCCGCAGATCCAATAATTGAACAAGAGGTGACTCCATAATTATATGGATTGCATCCATTTATTCTAAGACTACTACTTGTTGCAACAAGTGATGTATTACATGTAGTATGTGTGTTGAGTAGTCCGTATAATACGAAACTTGTACAAAAATGGTATTTTCCAGTTACGGGAGCGGTAAATGTACCGTTGACATTGAAATCAGAATTTTGATCGTACACTTCTGTGAAATTACTTAACGTATATGCCGTTCCGTCTCCCGTTACATCTGTAGCCACGGCAGCAAAATAAGCTAAAAACGCAGGAATAGCTATAGAACCAAGCTGGCCTGTAGATGTATCAATAGTTACATAATTTGAATTAGATGTCGAAACTCCCGAAATCCCTGCCACATAACAAGCAGTTTGAGTTCCTTGGATACCGATTCGAGTTGTATAATTATCACCAACGGTTCCAGCAACATTATAACCAATGCAAATATTCCCTGTATCTGAACCAGTATGGCCAGATCCTGCGCCCGAACCGATTCCTGTATTGTAATTACCGCCAACAACTTGACTGAAACAATTGTTTCCAAAAGCGGAATTACTTACTCCTCCTATAAGTCCATATAACGAAAACGTACCGAACGCAGAGTTGCTTCCGCCTGTAGTAAATTGCATTGAATCAAACCCGAAAGCGGAATTATTTGTTGAAGTGCTGCATGTTTGCAAACATTGGAAACCAAAAGCGCAATTGTACTGACCTGAAGTAATGCCATTACAAGTTCCATATCCAAAGCCTGTATTACCAATTGCGTCGCTTTCGTTAAATGTTAAAGTTGTTGCTGATCCTGAAAAGTTGGATGTCCCATCAGTTGCTGACGACATAATCGTTATCGTAGCCCCAGTAACGCTTCCAGAATTACCATTAACTGTAACAATGCCGCTCGCTGGCAAAGCTTGAAAACTCGGTACAGCACTCGCTCCATTGCTTGTCAGTACATACCCAGAGCTTGATAGCCCCGTAGACGCCGCTTGAAACGCGCCTGTGGCGGTAGTCCCTCCAACGATAGGAGCGTAGGCTGTAGTTGTTGCGATTCCCGTACCGCCCTTAGCTACTTGTACAGGATCTTGACTGTTCCATGAGTTGTTTGTCATATAATCCTTTAAACCACGTTTATATTTCCTATTGATGAAGTAATATTCCAACCTTTATCTGCTTCAATACACATACATGAAATAGAATCTCTTGCATTTGTTGCAGTTAATGAGCCGCTAAACCACGTTAATTAGTCCCATTGATGATGTTGCTACCCAACCCGTATCAGCGACGACACATACAAACGTGACACTATCCGAAGCGTTTGTGGCTGTTGAAGATCCTGTAATTCCAATAGTTGAAGTAGCCGATCCGATCGTTACATATTGCAAAGCGTTTTGAGCGATTGACCATAAACCCGACATTCCGATGATCGTAAAATGAGATCCAACCGTCGCTGTTGGAGGTAGTGTAAATGCAACTCCACCACCACGATTCGCTCCATATAAGTAATTTACGACAATCGTTTTGGTTGCCGCGGTTATCTCGTCGTAATATTCCGTTCCGGTACTGTTCTCAGAGATGTACTCGGTTATAATCACAATGCCTTGATAACCGACTCCGGCATTATAACCAGTCGTTGCAGATCCGCCACCACCGCCACCATATGTAGTAGCACTGTAACCATCTACCGTAACTGATCCATAATTATCAGGAGCACCACCACCGAAAAATGAATTTCCACCACCGCCGCTTTGTAGTCCTGTTGGAGCTGTATCGTTATCTGATTTTCCTCCACGCTGTCCAACTAAATTATATTCGCCGCCGATTCCGGTTCCGCCCACGCCGCCAGTTGCATTGTAATGAGTAGCGTTTCCTGTCGTTCCACCCGTTGCAGAGATTAACGCACCGAGAGATGATGTGCCGCCATTTGCGTTTACCGCACCGCCTAAGCCAATTGTAACCGCTTTAGAAACTCCAATCTGCGCCGAGGTAAAAATCTTGCGAGCATAGCCACCACCTCCGCCACCGCCGCCAGCATATCGAGCAGAACCGCTCTGAGCACCGCCCGCGCCGCCACCGCAAATTTCCGCGTCACAGTATTTCATGTCGGTTGTCGGAATGTAGGTATCATCTGCGGTAAATACAAACCGATTGACTTGCGTGTATCCGGCCGTAGTTCCCAGAGCCGTAATCGTCACATCGCCAGGATTATTGGTAATGGAGATTCCCGCGCCGCTAGATAGCGTTTTGACGATCGGACGGGTTCCTGTGTTGCCGACGAGCAATTCTAAGTCACTAGTCGGATATGGAGTATTCCATGAGTTTTGAGTCATTTTTTACCAATCTTTTATGTAACAGTTAATGCTCCCTGTACAGCACAAACGCTCCATTCACTCGCCGCACCAGCGACGCAGATTGTACGGTCGTATATGGCGAGTTAGTCGCCCCGACGATGAACCGCGAGTTGCTGTATACGTTTGTTGCGTTAGCAAGAGCCATATTACCTCCGGTCGTCTTGATTTTTTTTAACTTTCAATCCTAAATTTCTACACTTCTTGCACATTTTCCTGTGCCAATCGCCACTTGGCGTAAACTCATCAATATTTTTCTCAATTCCACAAACCTTACAAACTCGAATTTTTTCTTCCTCTTTTCGGATGCCTTTATTCCAACTTTTCTGGCCTAAATGCGCAATACTAAGTTTTTTTCTTTGTTCATCGGTAAACTTCGATCTTTTTCTGCTCACCCTTTCTCTATTTTTCCATTCTTCTTTGTTATGACACGACCAGCAATATGTAATTCCATTGGACAGTTCAAATGCCAATTCGGGTCTTTTTTTCCATGGTATAATGTGATGTGCATGTAAATTTTCAGTCATTCCACAATTCATACATCTATATCCATCGCGCAATTTCACCCTTTTTGACCATTCTCTTCTTTTTGTCAAATCGGACTTTTCTTTTACTTTTTTAGGCAGAATTTCTTTTGTTTTTTTTCTACCTTTTGTCCAAGGAACATGCCCCCCAGGAAACCATCCTGCATTCGGTGAGGTTATTGTTTTTTTTACACCCTTTGTTGCTTCGCTTATCTTTTTCTTTAACCAATCAGGACATTGTCCGCGTTTAACACCTCTTCGTTTTGCCGCCGCTTCTCTGATTCTAACAAGCGATTCCTCTGATAAAGGAGGATGTTTTTTTCCACGAACTGAGTCTCCAATTTTTCGTTTGTGTTCTTCTGTTAAAATCCTTTTTTTCCTCATATAGCCCCTTTTTAGAAGCTATACTACATCATTGTTTCCTAAATCACAACCAAATTCCCTACAGCGTTAGTAACCGTCCATTCCAAGTTCGCAACAGAACAAACTAACTTAACACTATCATATTGCAAAACCGAAGCAACCGATCCACCCACGCCCGTTGTGCTAGTTACTGAACCAAAATGAATCATCTGACTTGCGTTCTGGGCAATTTTCCAAAGGCCCGTGCCTTTTCCGACGATCTCTGTAACGCTTCCATAAACCGCCGATACTGGTAGAGTAAAGGTTACGAGCGTCCCAAGGTTAGCTGTGTAACCAGTGTTGACCGCGACCGCTTGTGCGCCGCCACTTACATCAACCCACGCTAAGCCGCCGCCCGTAGCTGCGACCGTGATCGCGCCCGCTGCGTTCGTTACGCCAATACCTGTGCCAGCGGTAAGAGTGGCCAATACTGGCTCTGCGCCCGTTGATCCGACAACCAATTGGCCGTTTGTTGCCACGCCGAGCGAAACAACAGCATTAGCCGCTCCGCCGATGAGTGTCGAGTTCTGTGTTGGTACAGATGCAGAAAAACTTCCGGCGGCATCATATGAAACTATTCCGCTCGACTTTAGATTAATTGTATTGTTTGTTGCCATAAATAATTGTCCTTAGTTACTAAATAAACTGTTTGTTAAACTATAATCGGATTCCCCACCGCCGCCAAAACTACAAAACGCAGATTTGCCGTCACACAAAGCAACCTGATTGAGTCACCCTGCGATGTCGATGTAATGCTTCCGCCTATCCCACCAGTTGTGTTTGTATTTCCATACAAGATGCTTTGTCCGGCCAATTGAGCTATCTGCCAGGAAGCTGCGCCATCAAGATAGATCTCAATTTCTGATCCTTGTGCTGCAACAGCCGGAAGGGTCAATACAAGAGCCCCGCCCCCATTACACACATAGCCGTTATCAGCTACCATTGGCTGGCTGGCCGCAATGAAGTTCCACGATGGCCCAGCACCCGCGTTAGCGATGGTGATCGTTCCTGCGCCGTTTGTGATCGAAATACCAGCTCCAGCCGTCAGCGTCGCCACCGTCGGAGGAAGACCCGTTCGGCCAATAATCAGCTGGCCGTTTAAGGTCATTTGAGCGTTTTTGACATCCGTAGCATTAAAACAAACGTTGTCAGCAAACATTATACCGTTGCTAAAACCCGCTGAGTGTGATGTCATAATTAGCTCCCAAACGTGTAGGTTAAGACGGCAATCCAGTCGATTGTTTTTCCGAGAGTTCCGGTAACTTCAATGAGCACATTATTCAACGCTCCATCACACTTAATATGAACGTCGCAAAGACCATATGTTGGAGGATTTTCTTCGAACTCGTCGCACGCTTCCGGAATAATTTCAACTGAAGCCGCTCCTGTCGTCCTTGCGGCTCCGGTTACGAAATAAGCAACCCCGCCAGGAGTTGCCGAATCAAACCCAGCAACGTCAACCTTAAGCAAATATACACCTGGAACAGTCCCTAATGAGGCTGTGATGATGTTTTTCACTCCAGTTGCCGGAACAGTTTTTCCATCAATTGTCTGTCCCGTTCCAACGATACTTCCGGCTACTACTCCGCTACCGATGTATTGCACTTGGCTCATACATACTCAACTTCTAGCCCAAACCATCCCGTAGGAATCGCAGGAGCTACGCTAAATCGGATGTACCACTGAGTTCCTTTCCTTCTAAACATATCGTTAGTTTTATTGTCATACACGCGGCCCGATGATACCGGCATTTTCATCATGTCGGTAACGCCGTCAGTAGAAAGGTAAATCTCACCATTGGTCATGTTTGTCATCAAACAAAGGAAGGCGTCTCTTGTAAAGACGCCCCCTAAAACTTGATAATTCACAGTAAGAGCCACTCCAGCGATTTCTCGGATCGCTTCGTCTTTTATACTATTGCCCGAATTAGACATAAGAAATCGCCCTCGTTTAGCTTACATATGAAAGTGTGTTATAACTACATACTGTTACAACCATATCAACGTCGTTTAAAGCAGCACCAGTATTAGACGTGGTGGTAGTATAAACTAGCGTTGTTGCGGTGCGGGTTGTAACGACAGCAACAGCAGCAGCCGTTGCTGGTTGCAACGTTACATACGGAGCGTCCCCAAACGCAGGAACCCAAGTAATCGTTACTACGTTTGCTGCTTTAAAAATAGTGCAGAGGAATTGACCTCTGCCGTCTAGCCCCGCTGTGGTAGAACTCACGGCACTGACCGTCGCTCCCGTGATGGCAAAATTATGTATCGTGCATCCAGGCTGATCCACGAATACTGGAAAAGTTTGTTTACTCATTTGGAAATCTCCTTAATTAAGTTTCGTTTCATCTCAACCTATTAAACGATTGCCAAACCAGTAATTACACCAGTAAAGGTTGGGTTAATAAAGAACTCGGCATAAGTCGCATAGAACAGACCATAGCTGTCCATCGGAGTACCGGATACTTGTAACGGGAAGAAGATCGAATCCCCGTTCTCGATGAATCCGCCTGGATCGTTTCCTTCTGCGGTATCAGGACGAATGTACATATGAATCTTGTTACGATTTATGCCGTATACGCGATCCTCCTGGCAGTACGGTGACCAATGGATACGGATTGTACGTCCATTAATCTTAACGGCTGCAACTTGCGATCCGGCTTCTCTTTCTGAAGATACTGTCGGCTGGATGTAGATGATTGATTTTGCATCTTCACCATCTTCAAAGAGGCGTAGCTGCGTTGCCGACATGATGTAGTCGGTGGGCAGATCGCCACGAGCCCAGAATCTCATCTGTTGATCGAGCTGTCTCATCAACTTAATGGAGAGCGTTTGTCCTGCGGCAGCGAGTCTCGAAGCGCCCCAACGATATCCGATTGGAACTCCATACAGGCTACCAGCAACAGTGTCGCAAACCCCTTGTAAACCAAACATCTCGTTATTGCGAGACTTCTGTTTGTAGATGAGTTGACCAACCGCAGGAACTTGAACGCCCGTCTGACGCGTTACCGTAATAATACGGTTCGTTAGATCAATAGCCGAAATAAGGAACATATCTGTTCCGATGTCGATGTTGAGCAAGTCGTTTAGCATCCAAGGAGCTTCTAACCAAGTAGCAGCCGTGATAAGCAGTTGATAGCTACCTACGCCTACAGCCGTCACCGTTTGAATCGTTCCCATCGCTCCGGTGCCGTTGCCGAAAAATTGGCGAGCAATCTGATCGGAGAAAGAACGTTTCATCGTGAGGATCGACAACTCTGTTGCGTCCATAAACGCNCCNAGGTTGCTTCCTGCTCTGCGAGCGGCTTTCATAGATTGAGANTCAATAACCGATGTTGCATAAACCGATTTTGCGGTAATGAACGGACGGTTAATGAAGGCGACCGACGAAGAAGGAAGGGAGCCGGAAGATTGACCTCCACCCCAGTCCACTAATTGTGCCATTTCCAGGCGGTTGCCGACAAATTTAGAAGATTTTTGAATCAGACCGATAAGCTCGGAATGATCCCATCCCGCTGCGTCTAATTCAAAGTCACCATAAGCTATCCGATAAAGGTTGCTTAGGTCTGTTAAGCCAAATTGTTTTACTACTGTTGACATTTGATTTACCTTTTATAGAGTGGGGTTTTACTTAGTTCCTGTTTTCTTTCTAAAAGTTGCTGCTTGAGAAGATCGTAAGGGTCGGAACTNTGTAAGCGCTGCCGACTAACCGGATCAGCTTGTCTCGCCTTATTAGACAGCGTTCGTATGTCGCGCTTCCTCTCTTCCTCAGAGATGGGTGCGGGAGCAACAATCGCTGGCTGAATTAGCTCTCTCACAATGTCTCTCACGTCTTCTTCGTCTAGATCCGGATTTCGACGAAGCTGGTCGGACAGAGCAAAGATCAAATCGGTGTTGTCAATATGGGCCGGATTGATATCTTGGATAACGCTCATAATGTCTTTCTGCATAAGCGTTTCTTCAATCAACTCCTCCACTTTTTCCATCACTTCGCTTTCATCTTCCGCATCACCCAACAGCTCCTCGTTATTCAGAACTGCATCAACCATCTGACTGAACTGCTGATCCCCTATCTCTGGATGTTCAGCGAGAATCTCCTGTTTCCGAAGAACCACAGCTTTTTCTCGATCTCTCTGAGATAAATCCTGTTCTGCCTTATTGAGCTTTTTTTCAAGCTCCCATGACTTGCGTTCTTTCTCGTCCATACGTCCGAGTTTTTCCGCTTGGTCAGCTAATTTTCCGATGTACGCATTGTACTCGAATTCACTATCCGTCTCTTTCGCCTTATTGGAGATAAACTCCAAAGCTCCAAGAGGATCTGTTTTTGCCAAGGTAGCAAATTCTTTTAGCGTTCCTTGGATTTTTTTCTTCTCTTCCGCTAGGCTGTGCATACGGTTTTTAACCGCTATATCTCCTGCCGCGCGATCTTTTAACTCTTTCAGCGTCATCTTTGTCAGACGCTTATCGGCCATGATTTCCAATTCAAAATCATCGTCCAATTCATAAGATTGATCCCCTTTCTTGAAGATGAACTTCTTAGAAGGGGCCGTCTCTCTTTTGAGTTCGTTTACTTCCGGTTTTTTTAGGCCAGAAGGATCTTTCTTGTCGGTTTCAACGGATTTGACTAATTTGTTGGTTAAAAGCTGATCTTTCAGATCAACAAATCCGGTCTGATCCATTTCTATCGTTGCTGCTGCAAATGCGTTTTCCATGCACCAATTCCTTGCGGATAAAAGGTTTTGTTAATCGGCGTGGTCGGGAGAGTCGTCCTAAGCAACCGCTTCTGGCGGTGCTGTAGGCTCTTGCGGTGGCATCGGAGGAGGTGGAAGAGGCATCCCTTCCGCACCCATCGGTAATGGAGGTGGTTCGTTGACTGGTCTTGGCGTATAAAACATCGGGAACTGCCTCAGCGCATCTATTTTTTGTAAAAATAGCGGACTTTCGGCAGCCTGTTCATACATCAATTTTTCGGTTGCTGCGACGTGACCGATAAACAATTCCTGAATTTCAGGAGGCGATTGCTTGAAGTCCATCGTCTGCATCGGTATGCGGTGCATATCCCAATGGGTTATCAAGTCCTCAAATCGCGTCGGGGATAGGACTCGCTTACTCCCCATCATGTCCTGATTTTCCGATTCAGCGGAACTCACCGCAGCGGTGATAGCGTTCATGAATTTTTTGGAATGAGAAAGTCCTAACATGTCCATAAATACTTCATTCGTCAACATGTCCGGAAATTCTCGCTTAATTGAAAGGAGCATCTGTGTTCGTGCTGCCTTTGAATTAGCAAGGTTTCCAGTTGTTGTTATATGCACATCATAACTTTTTTGCAAGTTAATTGGATCGAAGTATTTTAATTGATATGTATTGTGCCTACCAAGAATTTTGATTAACCTACCGTCATCCGGTTGATATTTATCTTTTGCAATCGTAATCATCAATCTGAATAACTGTTCCATTGCTCTAATATGTTCTCTGATTGCAGGAGCGGCTAACTGCGTTCTCATGTCCTCAAAATACTGTAGAGAGACAAACGAATCGAGCTGGGCGTTTGGGGTTTCGCCCTTGACTAGTGGGTTTTGGAGAGCGGTCTGATCCATTCTCTTTCCGATCTCTTGCTGAAACTTAAAAATCGACTCGGTATTTGTTTGAGGGGTTTCAATTGTTGGCTTGATATTTCCATGCCATTCAATCGCCGTTGTTCCGTTTGGCATCCGTTGAGCATCCACCCCGCACGATTCATGAACAAACATTTTTGGGGATTCCATTTCAAGATTATTATAAATCTGATTTGAAATCCGGTTGCTCGCGTCGCTCAGATTTTTACAATTTCTAAACAAAATTGGCGTACCCCTGTTGCCCAAACCGAGGTCTAAATCTTTAAAATGGACAAGCGGAAAATCTTGGTTGTTGACAATCGTCGGCATTGATATTGGTTCGTTCACCAAAACGTAGTCGTCGGCGGCGACGATATAGCGTCCCTCCGGCATAAACTCATGACTTCTGTGGTATAGATAGAAAATCTTGCGCTTATTTGGATTCTCTTTTTCGGTGTTCGTGTAGAAATCGTACTGCGTTTCGGGGCCGTTTGTCTTCTTCGTGTCCCAAGTATGTTTAGGATATTTCTTCTTGAGATAGTCAACGTCCAGATACTCGACCCAATAAAACCAATTGCTGTCTTTCGTGTTTACTTGAGGATCAATCATCATATCCCAAGGCATTGGGTTGATGAGCTGAATGTCTCCGATTCGCATATTTTTACGGATCTTCATCGGTTTTTCGCTGAGATCCGATATAGGCTGTCCTGTTTCATCAACCATGCCAACATCTTCTTTGGCATATTTCTTAGCTAAAGGATGAATGTCTCCAGCGTTTGGATTCCAAAGAACGATAGCGAAAGATTCGCCAAAGATCTTTTTTTGCACTTCCCACTTGAATCTCCACTCTTCCGTTGAGAGGTTGTAGCTCATGCTCTCAAGCCAGTCTTTCACGACATTACAAGCTACCTTGTCTGAATAGTCTTCGGAGTTAGGGAGAACGTCGGGAACGAGTTCGTGTGAAACGACAATTGTAACCTGATCCATCACAAGTCGATACATGTCGTTGATAAAGATCTGTTCCGTAGGAGAAGAAATGTCCGACGTGTTTGCGTATATCTGCGTATACGGAGAAGCCCAGTTTGGGTTTACGCCCGCGCCAATGAAGAAAGCCAGGTTAGATTTTTGCTCTCGAAAGAGGGGCCGGAAATACTCAGACAAACCAAACGAACACTCTCTAAACCAATCTAAAACTTCCTTATCGTCCTTGATCTTAATATTATACAAAGGGCGGGTATACGGGATCTTTTTTGTCAAAAAGTATTTTGAAAGCTCAATTTCCGACATGTTCGTCAACCCTTGTAGGCGCTCTGAAAGCTGCCTTCATACTATCCCAATTATTCGGTCTGATCGGTTTAGTTTGATTAGGTTGTTCTTGTGTCGTTGATATACTTAGAAATGATTCGCTTTCCAGTTTATCTATTTTTTCAGATAATTTATCAACTCGCCGCAATGTATTTTGCGTCTCATAAGAAATATTATCTAGCTTATCTTCAACTGAACCAAAAGATTCAATCCAATTATCTGAATCAGTTTCAAACTGTTTGTCATGTTTTACAATTAAAGCTTCTATGTTGATAATCTTGTAGATAAAGAAAGCGGTGGCGAATGTGTTAACGAGCAAAGAGCAAATTAAAATAGAAAGAAGGAAAGATTCCATTCATCGGCCTGTGGTATTAATTCAACGTATCACGTATAAGAATTTTTTGATAAATATTTTTTTTGAAAAGGAGTTTTATGCCAAATTCAGTTACTTGGGCAGAATTCATCAAGGATTTATGCCACTTTCGCTACCAAATGAACGGAAGCAGAACCGATGTCACGCATCTATGCGTTCGCTTAACGGAGTTGGTAAAAATGGAATATCCAATTAATTCAGTTCCACCAAACATAGTAAATGAGCTAAAAGCTTTAATGGTAAATTTACAATTAGCAGAAGATAAATATGAAGAAGTAATTGACCTTATTATCACTTCTATAAAAACAGAACACTTAACAGAAAAACCAAGCACACAAGAAAAAGTTTGTCGAGCAAGAAATGAGATTTTTTATGATGAATGATGATGGCATTCTTGGCCGATAGGCCAACCGTTTTTTGCTGCGACGTGGCATAAACCGTAGGAAGCGGCAAAAAATCTCCTTTAAGTTTCGGGAGTAGAATTCTTTTCTTCTCCTTTTCCTTCAGTTTTTGACTACGTCAAAGGAAAAGAAAGAATTGCGCGAAGCGCGCAAATAAGTATGAGGTTAATAGTATGTATATACAACAGACTGAGTGTATATACCGTTACCGTTCACCAAAAAAAAACGTAAGTAGCTTAGATTAAACATTTCGATGTCTTGAGAGGTAGGGGTATCCGGCGTGAGAGGTAGGGGTATCATAGTATTTATTTTAAAAAGTGAAAAACCGATAGGTAGGGGTGCTTGGTTAAAACAGCAGATAAATCGCTGTTGATTCTTAATGGTTTATATTTTGAGAGGTAGGGGTATCTCCCCCTACAGGTAGGGATATCTATAGTAGATTGCTGAAAGCGATCCAGTGTGATAGGCTTTAAGAAAAAAGAGAGTGTATGGAAAAAGAAAAGACTAGCGGATTTATTAAAGAACATTTTGAGATCATAGTCATAGCCGTCATGATGATTGGCGCTTTCATGGTCAACAGATCGGATTTGAATGCAATTAACGAAGAGATAAAAGACTTTCACGGAAGATTGTGTACTTTAGAAGAAAGATATCTTCAAATAATACAAAATAGAAGTAATTAATATAGGATCTAAAAAACAACAATTGCGGGTCTGTGGTTTGGTCTTGTATTTTTGCGTCTTTAGTTATGTGTTGGGGAATATATTGGAGCATTCCTCATGACAAATAAAAAAAAGGCAACGACTCATGGCTTGGCAAAAGCAGCTTCAGAAACCCCCTAAGATTAAAACGGCATCTCAAGTTTACGAACCAAAGCCAATTGATAGCGAAAGTTCAGGGCAGGTTCTTTACGATCGCTTTATGATTGACTGGGAGGGGTGTAGAGAAAGGCATCCAGGTCAAAAGCAAGTCCTTAACGCCGTTTTCAACGACAAATTCCAGTATATTTTTTATCGCGCGGGAAGAAAAGGAGCAAAGACGACGACAGCAATTGATATCGCTTGGCGCATGGCTCACATGATCCCAAAAAGCGTAGGCTATCTTTGCTATCCAACTATTGCTCAAGGAATTGAGGTTGTGTGGGAAGAGCGTCGCCTTCAAACCTGCGACAGAAAAGACGATATGATGTGGCAAAAATATGTCGAAAAAACAGACGACACTCGCCACATCGTCTGGTTTACGAATGGCAGTTTCATCAAGCTCATCGGTACTTGGTCAGAGGCTCGCGGGAAAGGAACTCAACCGGACTACTTAATTTTTGACGAGTTTCAGGATTGCTGTCCCGACTACATCGAAGCTATGAACCCAAACTTAGCCGCCAAAAACGCTCCTTGCATAATCATGGGAACCCCACCAAAAAAGAGAAACCATTACGAAGAGTGGTGGGATCGAGTTCAGTCGAACCCAAGAGGCAAGGTTTTTAAGTTTACAAGCTATGACAACATCGCCCTTCCTCACCTGAAAGACTGGCTCGACAACGAAAAAGCAGTTCTTCTCAAAGCCAACAAGGAAGACGTTTGGCTACGCGAATATATGGCCGAACTCTGCTATTCAAGCTCAGATCGCCTACTTCCCGATCCGCAGTTCATGGAAGCTGACGAAATCGACGTGTTGAGCCGCCAATTCGCCTACGCTGATCGAGTTCCCGTTTTGGCTGTCTCAGTCCATCCAAGCTACTTTTGCGCAATCCTGGCCGTTCTATTGCCTCGTAGGAGGATGTTTGTGATGGATCATGTTATGATTCATCAGGTCTGGAATCGTGCGTTTTCAGAAATGTATCCTCTTTTGGGAACGAAAGTGAAGATTTTGCAAGATTTTTGCGCTAAAAAGATCCGGCAAATCGTCTGGGACGAAAGCAGATCATTTGTAGATGTGGTATCGGGATTCACAAAATGCAGGGAAGACATAAAATGGCAAGACAGGGGCTTCCCTCTGCTTCGGGAATTGATAGTCAAAGAAAAGATTCATTTCAGCCGAGAAATAGCCGACTTCGGTCTCGAATGTCAAAACCTGCTCATCGACGAACCCTCCAAGGATGTCCATAAAAACTATCCCCACATTTGTACCATCTCCATGATGGTGAACGAGTACTTCTCCCAAGAAAAAATGACTATTGCACAAACCCATCCTTTTGACAAGTATGACGCTTTGCGAGAAATGGGCATTCCATGCCAGCCCAAGAGAAAGTTGCGAGGTATGTTTACTTTTTCAACTTTTGTCTCCTAAAGGTAAGCTCATAGCGTCGGTCTGCCCCGCCTTTCGGCTACTACAGTCCACGGCGATCCGTCTATAACACTGGCAGTACACACCAGTATGAGCATTGTGCCCCAGCCGCGCGGCCTATACCACTCTTCTTCAATGCGTCGCGGAATAAACCGCAGCTTCCACTATAGATACCGTTTCGTAATTGCGATTAGCGGAAATGTCTAAAGCTCTTAAAGTTGAATCTTGAGCACTCGATCCGGTAGCGATAAAGTCAGGATATCCACTACCCGATTCAGGAGATGCAATATCTGGAAAATAGTAGTTAATGTGTAATTTATTATCTACTATTGTTTTATACAAACCTTTAGCAACATAATACAATGTTTCATACTGAAGTTCTTGAGTTTTTAGTCCTTCTTGTATCATTTCCATAACTGATCCTTTTGGTTTTCCTCTCCAAGCATCTACGATGTAAGAAGAGTGTAAAACATAGTTTAACAAAGATTTGTAAGCATTTTCATAAGCAGAACTGTAAATATCCGGTTCTAATCGTCCGTCGGCGTATCTGGTAAATCCTGGCGGGGACGGTTCCCCTCCGCGATTATCAGCCTGTTCGGAGATTATGTGCAAAATTGTTTCTTTGCTAGCGTATCGTATCGCCTCTTCGAGCGTTAGTAGGCAATGTTCGTAGTGAATGGCCATGTTTTTGTCTCCTGCGTTCGTAAATTTGGTGCTTTATTCTCGTTTCTAGCCTGTTTATGGGGGGGGGGGCTATGTCGATATTACTTTCATAAACAAATCGACACAACCCATATAGAATTTAAAATTTAGGCCATTCCCGACAATATGGTATTACCCTAATGTTTTTTTAATGGTGTTTAGCGTTCCGATCAGTTCATCTGAAAATTCTTTTCGAGGCTGGTGAAACGATATTGATCTGGAATCTTTAAACCGATACCTCTTTCCCCACACAAAAGTAACGTTTTTGTATTCTTTGACTCTCTCTGTGGACACGTGTTTGTTTAGCTGAGGATCAAAAACGGTGTCAATCGTTATGTCTGATATTTTAAAATTACCAAATGATTTACCTTCAGGAGTATCAATCTCAAAATCACTGTTTGGCATCCATGCCGATTTTATTATTCTAGAAAATTCATTCACATTTGCTCCACAATCTGGATGTGGTTCTGGGCCTTTTTTCTGTTCTTCGGTTTTGTCTCTAGACCAGTCTGCCATAAATATCCTATGTTTTTTTCAAACTGAACCATTTGATGAGAATTTCTTCAAATTTTTCAGTAGGTAAGTTCTTGCTTATCGAATCTCCGGTCAAAGAATTTGCTACGGAATCTTGATAAATAGCAAATTTTCTCCCTTCTCCGGTTTTGTTTAGAAGCGCTTTGATTTTATTTGCTGTTTCGCTGTTTTGGGTTTTATTACTCCCCTGATTGTTGACGGGTGTCATTTTTGCCAAAATTTTGTCAAAATTCCTCCTAAACCCCTCCGGCGATTGAATGACTTTTACCCAAAAATTATCTTCAAAAGTAAATTTAATTACCGACCTGATGTCTACCCATTCTCGCTTATCGCATCGTTGCATTTTGTCGATCTCGGATGCCCATTTGTCAATGTTCGGTTCTTTGTGCTTAGGAAAAATTTCATGTATGCACTTCCAGAGATGAAGGGCAACATCTTTTGCTTCAGTGGGAATTTCTTTTTTCTCTTTTTTTTCCAATTTTGTGGTCTGTGTCGTCGGCGCTGAAAGTGCCGACATAAGAGTACTATGTTCTATTTCATAAGTATGAGGAGTAATAAGAGTATATATATTAGGAACGTGGTTGGGCAGTGGTTGGTCAGTGGTTGGGCAGTGGTTGGGTCGGTGGTTGGGATCTTCAAAAGTTACATCAAAAATAGTTGATGATAAGAGCCTTACCTTAGTGCCGGCAGTGGTTGATCCAGTGGTTGATTTTTTGCGATTTCTGTTCGTCTCGACGTTTATGACTATTTTTGCGCTCTCAAGAAATGTTAAGGCCGTTCGATAGTTTTGACGGCTTGCTCCAATTGCATCCCAATCACCAATATAAGCCTCTCCCTGCCGCAACCCATCAAATATTTCTTTTTTTCTATTAATCCTGGCAACTATCAAACTCAACAATAGAAAAGCAAATGGATGTCTTGATCGCATTAAATCTGCATCAGGCCCAGGAATGTATTTTATGTAGTAATTTGACATCGACGCACCGTCTTGCTTGTATAAATTCGGCGGTCTTGATAAGATGGAGACATCAATATTTCCATCCGAAGATTCCACCGAATCTGAAGGTTTACACCCCTCGGCTGAAACCGAGGGTTTTTTATTTCTGGGCTTTACTCTACCGTCAGATCCATTAGATAGCAATTTCTTACATGATGTGGCCATTTCAAACTCCATTTGGAGTCAAGACCGAGAAAAACGAAAGCTTTCCAACTTGCGCCTAACTATCTATCAGCGGCACAAAATCTTTGAAACTATGAAAACTTAGGATGCTACTCTGAGCCTCAACATCCGCTCTTTTGTACGTTAGGGTATTTGAAAATGGCTCAAACTTTTTTAAGTGTCAAAGTTATATTTTGAATAGAAACCGTCTTGAACTGTTCTTTAAAATTACTTAATGAAAAAGGGAGCGTTAGGAGCGCTCCCAAACCAACATAGAAAAGAAAAACATGCGGTTTTTAAGACTGGAATCCGCACTCCAGATAGTTACAGCTTGCGTAGGTCGTAATGTCTGCGGCCTGAGAAAATAGAACAAATGGTATGACAACATCTCCGGTATCAAATGTAAACGCTGCCGTTACTGTTGGCGCTGCGTCGTTAACTTGATACGTAACAACCCCAGCGGCACTCACCATGACCTTAAATCGTACCGCCGTTGCATCAGCAATAGTTTGGGTTGTGTCTGTCGTTGTGACTCCGGCAGTATTCTTTTGTGTTTGAATTTGAATCGTATTTGGATTAGCAACCCCCACAACACCAATTGTTGCAAAATCTGTATAGTTTGCTAGTGTTGCGTCAAAAGCGACTGCTCTTCTAAATCCAATAATAAGAGGGTTTGCTCCCGAAGCATCTTGCATTTTAAAATTACCTTGGATGAAAAACGCCGCGTCAGTTCCGATTGTAAAGGCCATTGGAGAATAAAGAGGATCTCCAACAGTAAGCTCAATACCGTCTCCCACGTCCCCAGGAGCCGTAACGTCTTGAACTAGGTTTAGACCAAAGCCAGCAGTGTCTAAAACTGGCGCGACAATCGTTTGAGTTCCGATAACGAACCATCGGTAGTCGGTTGATCCAGAATAAAGGGCGTTGTTATCTCCGGCGTTTCCCGAAGCTGATCCTGCAACGGTTATTCCAGAAACAACAGGATCTACAGAAAAGTTATCAAAAAAATATTTTTGATCCCAAATTCTTCGATTAATAGAATCGGAATACTGGAATTGTTTGATAGTTGATGGTGTAGGCATGTTTTAACTCCTCAGAGTTAGGGTTTAAAGCACCAAATCCTCAGACATGGCGCTATTACTATTTAATCTCATAATTAAGATTGGAATCCACACTCAAGAAGATTACAACTTGCATATGTAGTAAGGTCAGCCGCTTCGGTAAATCGAACAAACGGTATAACAACGTCGCCTGTATCAAATGTAAATGTCGCTACTGGAAGCACTGTAGGAGCTGCATAGTCAACTTGATATGTAACAATTCCAGTAGAGCTTACAGAAACTTTAAATTGAACTCTTGTTGCGTCTGCTACAGTTTGGGTAGTGTTTGTTGTCGTTACCCCAAGAGTGTTTAGTTGGGTTTGGATTTGGATCGTATTAGGGTTTGCTGTTCCAACAAGACCAATCGTCGCAAAATCTGTATAGTTAGCAAGCGTTGCGTTAAATGCTGCCGCTCTTCTGAATCCAATGATAAGAGGATTGGTTCCAGATGTGTCTTGGCAAATGAAGGATGCTTGAATGAAAAAGGCTGCGTCAGTTCCAATCGTAAAGGCCATTGGAGAATATAGAGGATTTCCAACGCAAAGCTCAAGGCCGTCTCCGCCAGCAGCCGCGTCCTGAACTAGATTAAGACCAAGGCCCGCTGTGTCCAAGACTGGAGCTAAGATCGTTTGTGTGCCGATGACATACCAACGATACATTGTCGTTCCAGAATTAAGAGCGTTGGCATTTCCAGCAGTTCCAGTTGGAGCCCCAGGCGACGTTACGCCGGAAACAACAGGATCTACGGCGAACGAATCAAATAGATACCTTGAGTCCCATTGACGGCGGTTAATTGAATCAGAATATTGCCATTGTTTAATAACGGTAGGTGTAGGCATGATTAACTCCTCAGAGTTAGGGTTGAAAATGCTACGTCCTCAGACATAGCGTTAAAGGACTTTGCCACAGCAAAGCCCGTAATTTACAATTAAATCAATAAGAAATTTAAAGCAATGAAATTTCTTGAATAGCTTGGTGTGAGCCAAATGAGTGAATGGATCAGCGTTAAGGAGCGATTGCCTTTGATTAATGAAACTAAGACTGACTTTCATTTTAGCGAACCAGTTTTAGTTTACACGCACGATAAGATCTACATTGGAACTTGTGACGATAGACTAGCTTGGGATCTTTTTGGTTCAAAGGATTGGAACATCGAAGTCACTCACTGGATGCCGCTACCACTGGAAAGACCATAAGAAGAAAAGTCACCCACTGAATAGCGAGTGACCCGAATATTATTTCTTTTCGCCAGCGAAATTTGCTGAGTCGTGTGTTTTTTTTGGTACGTACATCTGACCTGGTAACTTGGCATCTTTAGCCATCGTCCCCATCTGCTCGTGCGATTTATGGCACGTCTTGTCAGGCTTTAAATTAGATTCATTCGACATGTTTTCTCCTGTACTTTTTAGAGATCTCTTTAAGTCGGCTCTTGTCTCGGACGTGTTCGGGCAGCTTCTTATATGCTGATTTCGGTGTTTCTTCGGCAAATTCTTTAGCAATCTCAGGCTCTTTGGCGAAAATATATGCCTGTTGCGCCTTTGACTTAAACATAAGCTATCCGCCTAATATTTTATTCCTGCGCTCTTCAATTGCACAGAGTCTTCCGTGGAAGTCCTTCATTTCAGATTGTATAGCATCAATCTTTTTATCTGTATGTAAATATAAACCGACAATCGTTCCAATCATTCCTAGAAATACGATTAGATTAGATCCTACAATCAAACGGTATAAAATGCTTGATATAGACTTGCCCGTTGAGGCAATAAAGGAAATTTCTACGGCTGGATCGAATGACGAGGCCGTATCATTTTGGCACGACGAATTGAATTTATCTAAAATCGTTAAGCTAAAAGATGCAAAAAATATTGTGAAATCTCAAATATCGGATTTCCAACATAAAAGCGCACGAGCCTATAGAGAATATGCTTTATGGCTTACTGCATGGACACAATTTGAGGAAAATAAGGAGGATTTGGATGAATCATAAAGATTTAGACATTACCGATCAGATAGAAAAAGGCGATATTCTTCATATTATAGGCGTATTAGGTAAGTGTTATGATATGGGTTATGATCGTTTATTCTGGGATGGTTACGATTCAGCAATTTACGTTTATAAATCAAAAAATGAGGATGAAAAATAATGGATAGAGAGCAGATAGGAGCAATAATTTTTGGAATATTCCTTTTATTGTTTACGCTTATCGTAGCAATTGTTTTTTTAGGATTTGAAATTGTCAAAGGATAAAATTGCTAAAGAAGTTTATCAGGAATTAAGATCGATTAAACAATCTTTCATGGCAAAAGGCATTTTCTTTGATTTGCCAACTTGGATTGAGGTAGACGGAGCGCGATTTAAAGTTATGATAAGGGCGAT
>Ga0031655_10000316_pt1 | contig 30396 bp, 56 predicted proteins | sample FrelakmetHBP12HB_FD_55187 | JGI IMG/M metagenome (GOLD analysis project Ga0031655, IMG submission 55187) | Freshwater lake sediment microbial communities from the University of Notre Dame, USA, for methane emissions studies -HBP12 HB | ecosystem: Environmental > Aquatic > Freshwater > Lake >... | reverse complement strand
ATAGTATTTGGAGTGTCGAACGACGGTACGGGTGGAGTACATAATACACAAGTGGCGTTATCAGGAGTAACGGCGGGTAATACATATGTCAGTGTATTAACATATCATTATATAGGCAGCGGCACATCAATTTTGACAGGTTATATTAATAATTTAACTCCTGTTAGCTCAACAACATCGGTAGGTCCGTGTTTTGCTAGTACTGATCTTTTTTATGTAGGTGGAGATATCGCGAATCCATTAAACGGTACTGTATATCATACTGCATATTATCCAGTCTGTTTAACTGCTGCGCAAATTGATAACATCGTACAACAATGGCAAGGAGTTATCTCTGCCCCTGCTAAGATTTATGGTACGTGGGCAACGCAAGCTCATTGTAAAATAGTAGATTATACAAGTGCATCGGATTATACCTCAAACACACTTATTGATTTACCCACTTCTGTACCTACTAATCCAAATAGTGGTATAGAGCGCACCGTTGCAGTACTTACGAATGGAGAACCACATTTAATCAGAAATAGCAATGAAACATATGTGTGGTTAACATCAGGAAATCATTGGGTGTTAGGAGAAGAACCGACAGGAATCAGTACAGCGGTATCAACAACACAAGGAATTTTAACGGAGCTTACAACCTCGTTACGAGGAACAAGCGCGGCGGTATCAACAACATCAAGTAATTTACTAGCGAATCCTATATTAAAAGCAAATACTACAGCGGTGTCAACAATACAAGCCAATATTACTGCTGAATTAGTTTTGAAAGCAACGACAAATGCAATCTCGACGACACCAGCCGATCTTATCGCTGATCCGGTATTAATTTCCACTATAAACGGAATTTCAACGACTCAAGGAACGATAGCGGGAACTACACGAAAACTCGAAGTGATTACCAATGCTCTTTCGATCATATCGACAAATATTACAGCCGAGCCGGTTCTACTTTCAACTGTAGACGGGATTTCAACTACACAAGGTACGCTTACTCAAATCACAACCTCGTTGCGCGGAACGTGTCCATCAATTTCTCAAACAACCGCCACTTGGCATGTTACTAGATTAACTATGGGTATGGCGTCTGTTTCGACTATGATAGGTGGATTAGTAACTCTTACAGTAACAGCGCGTTCAGTAAGTGATGCGATATCAAGTTGTGATGGAGATCTAACAGTACCAGGCGATCTACATTCTAGTTCAATTTCGGTGTCTACTACGCAAGGTACCCTAACAGCAGAGCCGGTATTAAAATCAACAATACACTCCTTATCAACAATTACGGGTAATATTGTTAATAAAAATCTAGCCGGTGCGACGCATTCAAATACGACTACAGTCGGTTCAATTGATAGAAATAGCGGTGTTTTAGTTCAAAACGACGCTCCTATTATTTTTTCTTCAATAGTACCAGGCGGGATGACTGAAGATGGATTACATCGTTATATATACATCGGAAATGGAGCTAATAATTCGGGACGCGGAATATGGGCATATGGTCGCAATACTATAACTGGACATCCAATCTATATAGGTAATTACGGGCCGCTACTGAAAAACGTATATTCATTGACAAACGATGTTCGAGGGCGGTTTATTTATGCTTGTGACGGACAACATATTTATATTTTCGAAATCAACGGCATAGGCGGATTGACTTATTTAGCAAGTGTTACTTTATTCAGCGGTCAAATTCCGTATATTGTACAAACCGATAAAACAGGTGAATTTTTATACTGTATAACCCACGGCAATGAATTTGTTTTTACGTTTAGACTAAATCCATCGACGGGATTTTTGACACTTGTTGATCTTGTCGCCACGGGAACATCCGCGATTACATGTACTCTTGACTGCACAAATCGTTTTCTATATATTGGCTGTACTGACGGAATCTGGGTTTATGCACGTAATTTGATAACCGGTATTTTGACGTTTGTAGAAATAATAACACCAGCGGCACCTTTGTCGAGCCTCGTTTGCGATCAAGATTTCCATTTATTTGTGGCCGAAGATACAGTAATTGAAAAATATGATATTACATTTGATACGGGTCATTTAACCTATGCTTCTGAAATTACAAGCGTTCCTCATGTATCTGTTTTGGGGATTGATACATATGGTCGATTCTTATATGCTTTATGCCCAAATACAATTGCACAATATAATACATCCACGTTTGCTAAAATTACACCGAATTTAGTTGTTGATTTAGTACCCAACGGCTGTTTGACGATTCAAAATAGTTTATATATTGACGATAGTGTTAGTAATAAATTAGAGACTTGGCATATTGGCGGACGTATGACCGCCGGTTCTGCGGACGCGATCTCTTTAATAGCGGGAAATGTCGAAGCCAATCCTTTTATTGATGGCGCTGCCGCAAGTGTAACGACGGCAACCGGTAATGTTTGCCGTAATCCAAGGGCAGTTAAGGGTATAAGCAATGCTACGACTATAACCACGGGTGCTTTAAACGGGTTGCATCAAACCCTGCAAGCGGTAGTTACAGTGGTATCAGCGACGAACGGCGCGGTAGATGTTCCGAAGTTGTTGCAAAGTACCAGCGATAGTGTCTCAACTATTGCCGGAGATTTGATTTATCCGATTTCGTTAGATAGTACGTCAGCCAGTGTTTCGACCACTAGTGGTAAATTAACGTGGGCTTTAGATTTACGCAGCGATGTTATTAGTATTTCGACCGCCGCCGGACAAATGACCGCCGAGGTTCCTATCAAGGGCGTAAGTACAGCTATTTCAACGATACACAGTGATCTATTAAAACCGTGTGAATTAGCAAGCGTGGTTGCAAGTGTATCAACTGCGGTCGGTGATATTCCTGTCAGTGATTATTGTAAAAGTACCGTTCCGGCTGTAAGTACCCTTGTCGGTACTCTTGCCGGATTACCGCGTGTATTAATTGGACAATCCGATGGCGTATCAGATGTCATAGGTCGTCTATCCGCTGAATGTCCGATAGCAAGCGTTGTTCAATCAATAACAACGACAGAAAGCAATTTGTTAGCGCCATCAACCTTGAAGACGCATGTAAACGTGATATCAACAACCACGGGTCGTTTACGATCAAAGGGTTCTTTAAAATCGGTATCGGCAACTATATCGTCAATATCTAATACACTTTTACGTATATATCGTCCAATAAAAAGTACAATAGGATCTATTTCGACGGCGCGAACGACTTTTTATCAAAGGCCAATAGAAAGTATATGTGAAGCCGAGTCATTCTCGTGGGCCGACATAACACTTGTTTTAAAACCTAAATCCGAAGTGTATACGGGTCGTATTGGCTTTGGCGAATATGTTTTGCCCTTACAACCCACATCTAAATTAGGGATTTGGCAATCTCCGGCGTCGGTTAATTTTACCGTCTACCGACAGTTTGTAACACGATTTAATGGATATTTATTTGATTCAGAACAATATCCTGTTAACATATCGGAAGACGTTGTAGATTTTGTAATTCCAAATTTCTTAACTAAAATCGGATTACACTTAGACGACATTAACGGCCTTGTTGAATTTACGCTAACGGCTGCAGATTTTGTTACCCTACCTCCAGATTTACGTGTAGTTTTCCCCTTCGAGATATATCGAACGACATTATCCGGCGAAAAATATTTACATATTACAGGTTTGTTAACAGTGGAGGCATAAATGAACCGTCAAATAATTTACAATTTGGTTGAAAATGATACGGCTCCACAGATGCCTGTACGTTTTGTAGGACTGGATTTGCATACATATACCTCTATTACCCTACATATAAAATACAGCAACGGCACCAGAGCCTCTAGGATGCTTTCGGTTCATCCGACTGACCCAGAACTAGGACTTGTAACTTGGATAGCAGGAGACTTAAAGCGTGGCCGCCATACTATCGAATTTGAGTTGATAACCTCTGACGACAAGAAATCGACGTATCCAAAGAAATATCCAATTATTTTAGATGTACGCGGAGACATCGCATGAGCGCGATACTTTACATTGGCGGCTCATCCGTCTATCGATATAAAAATAATATTTTTACGAAAATATTTGATGATAGTGACGATGATGGAACTACGTATGATATTTTGCCGTTTGCTGAAAACAACGTGTGGGCCGTTGGTGATTACTGGATTACAGAAGGCGGATTCTCTGAGCCGTATTCGAGAGTTATACATTATAATGGAACGACCTGGAGTGAAAATTCAACCCTTTCTAATCTTTTACTTTCACAACTTAGAGTAATTAACGGAATCTCCGATAGCGACTTTTGGATAGGTAACTATCACAACATCGGTGATGATCGCGATACCATGTATCATTGGAATGGTACAACATTTACTGAATTTGAAATACCGCTTCTAAATTTAATTGATTATAAAAATCGTGGATGGATTACTGGTTTGTTGTTGTTATCACCAACTTCAGGATATGCGTGCGGTCAAGTTACAACTTTAGCCGGTGATATTTCCGTAGGAACATTGTTTGGGTGGAAAGGAAGCGCCTGGGCTAGTATAACGAATACAATTATTAATTGTGGCATAAACGGAATTTGCGGTACCGATTCGACTCATATTTGGTTGTGTGGTCAAAATCCTGCTGATGTAAATATGGGTCTTATTATCAAATATAACGGCACAAACTTTATTACCGTTTTAGAAACCGATGTTGAAATATCACAATATGTTCCTAAACTCAACACAATGTTCGCAATTAGTGCTACTGATATCTGGGCGGCCGGTCCGTATATTGAAGATTATACATCAAGTCAAATCTGGCATGGGGATGGTAGCACATTTGTGTCAATGTTTTCGTTTTTACCTGTTGATGTTCAGCATATTGAAATTTCAAGTATTTGGGGATCATCCACAAACAATGTATATTTTTCTGGTTACAACGACACACATCGTTATTTATTGCGTTGGAACGGCACTACAATCTCTATAGTTTGGTCAGAAACCATTGATTCGGCATATTTTTATGGAATGAAAGGGTTAGCATCAAGTGGGCAATTAATTAATTTAGGAATTAGTCATGTAAATTCCAAATCCACAAAATACGGAACGTTGCAGTGTGCTCGTTCATTAATAAATCAATGCTCTGCGCGTTCTTATATCCAAGGAACACTTTCTCTACGCGCTCGTCACGTCGAATATTCAAATGAACTTGTGATTGATTGTATGCCTGAAGAGTTAATTATTGAAGAAGCAATAGGAAGTGCGGTTTCAAATTTTGCTAATATTGTTTATCCAGAATCCCAAAATATTAAAAGTGATCCCATAGAGGATGACCCTCTTCAAAACGCCTATCAAATAACACTGCCCGCCAATAGTATTTTTCCAAATTCTATTACGTGGTGGGATTCGATTACTCAAAACAAACTAATAGAAACGGATATCATTTGGAAAGGAGCGTTTTTCAATAAGATTATAAAAAAGATTTATTCGAACGGTATGGTTCAAACAATCATTACTGATTTGTTTGATTATACAAATGGTACTGTATTTAACCCTAAAATTATAAGGACAATCACATGATTTATTCTCCGGCAGAAGTTTTATATGATGAAGATGGTAATCCAATCGGTGTTGATGGAAATCCTATTAAAATTGATCCTACTGGAACAACGACACAACCCGTAAGCGCAACCGCCCTCCCCCTTCCAGATGGAGCGGCAACGGCGGTTAAACAGCCCGCCCTCGGTACGGCTGGGTCACCGTCGTCCGACGTAATAACTGTACAGGGGGATGCCAGCGGTACCCCTATTCCGATTTCGGGGACGGTTACTTTAGCAACTGGATCGCTTGAAATTGGAGCGGTTGATCAGGGAACGGGTGGTAGTTCGGCTTGGTTAGTAGATGGTTCAGCAGTAACGCAACCTGTTAGTGCAACGGCGTTGCCCCTTCCGAGCGGTGCATCTACGGCCGCAAAACAGCCCGCCCTTGGTACTGCAGGATCACCATCATCCGACGTAATAACGGTACAAGGCTCGGCCAGTATGACCGCGTTGAAGGTTGACGGTTCCGGTGTAACACAACCTGTATCGGGTTCCGTTAGTGTAAGCAATTTCCCCGCAACACAACCAGTTAGTGCTACCGCATTACCGTTACCGGCGGGCGCCGCAACATCTGCGAATCAAACAACGCTCGGCAGTCAAACCACAAAAATAAATGACGGTACAAACACCGCCGCCGTAAAAGCGGCCTCGACCGCCGCCATCGCTACCGACCCAGCCCTTGTTGTTGCAATTAGCCCTAATAATCCCGTTGCTGTTTCTTCAAGTGTTATAAAAGCATCAACGGCCGCATTAAGTAGTGTTGCGGCAGCGACGAGTAGCACTACTTTACTGACCGCTAATTCAAATCGTTTAAATGTTATTATTNTAAATGACGGAACAAACAACCTATATATGAAATTTGGGACCGGCGCAAGTACAACGAGTTTTACTTATTATATTACTGGCCACGGAACATTTGAAATGCAGATTCCAGTCGTTTATACAGGTATTATTACAGGTATCTGGAGTACCGCCGTTGGTAATGCTCGAATCACCGAATTAACTGCCTAAAATTTCAATCGCTCGCCCGCCCAAAAATCCATTATTTTCGTATGTATAAATTTTTATTGGCGGAGTAAGTTGCCAATTATTCGTAACAATTAATTTTTGAAAATTACACATTCGAACAACGTTATGTGGATAATGTAGTTCAAGCCATTCTCGACGCGCTTGAACATATTTAATAATCCATGTACATTCATCACCGCCAAATCGCGGAGTACATTCTTTAAAAGTGTTACGAAGTTCAGATGATACACCACCGCTGTTAATAAAGGAATCATAAATTACTGCCGCCGCTAACGGTAGTTCCATTCGTTCTCGATTACACCATTCTAACGTCGGTACAAACCATTTTTCATCAACAAGATTATCTTGACATTTTTGCATGATAGGATCGGAACCGGCCTGTCTAAGAAGATTTTTAAAGGAGTCGTTTTGGGAAAGAATAGTCATGGGCGGATCAATTGATAAATCTAGATCATTAATATTTGATTTATATGGATTTAATTCGCGTGTATAAATACCGTCATTTGCGCCATAAGCCACTAATAGTTGATACAAATATGAGTGTTCGTTCGTCTGTACAATTCCATATGAGATTTGTCGTCGTTTTGGATCGCCGGGTCCATCGGCCAATACGGCCACGCAAGAATAATCACCGCGCGGTTTGCCGGTTTCAAACGTCATTACAATTTGTTTACAAATTTTTATTTGTTCATCCGTTAGATTCATTTTTTCGCCGCCTCTAAATCATCAATCTGTGATTGTAAATTATCTATTTCGTCATGTAGTTCGTCGCGACAATGTTTACAGAATTCTATTACAACGTGGTTTCCTCGATTTATATATGCAGATAACTCATGATCGCATTCTTCGCATACGATAGTAAATTCTAATGCTATTGACATTTTGATTCCTTTTCTTCGTTGATCATAATGGCAACAAGCTTGGCATAAACCGAGACATCGCGCCATCGCTCAATAGCGCCTTCAACAACCGCCACATGTCCGTTGGATTCTAGCCATAAAGCAGCATCAAGCTGTTTGAGCATATAAACTATAGCGACATTTTGCGGTTTACTTAGATCGAGTTTTGGATACATTTTAAGAAATTGAGCCACCCGTTCAAAATTACCCAAGGCCGATCCACCCGCTGCATAATCATGATTTTTACGACTATGTAGATCGAGTTCAGCCAAAGTCATTGGCAAAAAATCCTTATGTCCATGAGGAAACCGCCGTCTAAGATTTTCAACAATTAGTTTTTTCATCGTCATCATGAAGCTCCTTAGATAACTTTTCGATAATATCGCCATGGCACGGCAGCGGGGCACACCAACATCCTAATATTTGGCCATATGAGGCTTTGACTCGTGCTTTGAAATCAGGATCAATTGTCATTCTATGTCGAGCATATGCCTCATAGGCTACCAATGACTGCGTTCTTGTATATTTATTCCCAATCGGGAATGGATTCCCTAATATCGAAGGACGTCCGATATAAATATCGTATTTTGCTTTTTTGCAGTGTACAACCGCCATTAGATTAGCCTCCAAATAATTATTTTTATAACGCCGGTTATGAAAAACACCATAGTACCATATCCAATATTATTGATAACGGATTCTAGCCTTTTTGCGCGCCGCTTATGCCATTCGTTTTTTGGATCTTCTGTATAATCTAATAATGCCATAATAAGGCGTCCATTTAAAAAATATGACAACATAATCAAACCAATTGTCAGGCCAAATAATAAAGCAGTATAAGGACAAAAATATATTCCAAGTGCCGATAAAGTCAACATAGCGATATCCGCTTGGGTTTGTGTTTCACGACTGATTGCCATTAAGTTGGCTCTTAAATCATTTACGTTCGGTCCCATTTTATAACTCCTTTATGGTTCGAATACCACCATTCTTCATAGCATCCTAGACATCGACCACAATCTTTACAATATGACGAAACAGGTGAGCCACACATACCGACCAGTTCATCCGAAATCGTCTGTCCAATGTTTAAAATCCGAGCTTGTTCTTTAGGTTTTAGAGTCCAATATGGGTTAATAATATGGGTATGATATTCATATTTATTCCAAAATTTTTCAGGAATTGCAGTTTGCTTACTATAACGCATAAATGTCAACGTAAAAGGAATATAATGATCGTCGGCATAATAATAAGCGGCTTCCTCCATTAAATCAATATTCCATGGATTAGTTCTAAAACGTACCATCATTATATTTTTTAAGTTTTTTGTTTCGGCCCAATATCCGGTATCCGTAAAAGTACCGTTGCATGTAAACACCGCTGGAGTTAGTTTTTTAAAAGCTGGAATTGCCGTATTAAAAAATTTGTGTTTATATTTAGCGGTCGTTTTTAAAACTAACTTTTTTTGTAGGTTTGAATCGTGTCCGCTGTTTACTCGAACAAGCTTATTGCACGCCTCGTGCAACGTCGGTATAACCGGATGCTCTTTAGTGGTATAAAAGCCGGGTAGATTATAATAGCATTCAGGACAATCATTAGGACAAAGACCAATTTGAGGTATACAATCTACAATCGGCGAACCTTCGAGTTTAGGATTTTTAGGTGTCATTATAAAATTTCTATAGTAATTTGAGCCATTAGATTATCTAATGACAATAAATTTTCTATTTGTTGAAGATGTTGTGAGATTTGTGTTCGTACATAAGTTGTTATATGTGGATTTTTAATAGCAATTAATCCATCAATAAACAAATATTGTGAACATAAATCTACTGTAGCTGGTTTAAATGGTTGTTTGATAATTTTCATTTTATCTCCTCTTCAATTGCCATAAACCTATTCCCACAGCGTCAATTACATTATGCTTTTTGCTTTTTATTACTTTACAGCGATCAAAAATCGCCAATTCAGTAGCAGATAATAATGACAAAGTGTAGGCGTTATCTGCTTTTTTATTTCGTTGTCCTTTCCAAATTCTAGGTCGTACATGAATTACTTCAGCGTCCACTAGCCGCGCCATCGCGTCAATTCTACCGCACATTAAAGCTAGGTTGACTAAATCGTTTGGATCGCCTTTTGATATGCGATAAACTTGTGGAACCTCAATTATAACAGTATTTGGATGATATTGTTCCATAATAATCTCTAAAAAAACAACTGCTTGTTTTGGATCACATTCCGTAAAAAAATACCAATCCAACACACCGTCATCAAATGTAGCGACTGCAATAGAATTTACACCCGGATCAAAAGACATGATTCTATTCATGTCAACCTCACCATAGCTATAATACTACCTATAATAAAACAGACACTTCCGGTTATAAAAAATATGTAACTTATCATGCAAACCTCCTCAAAAATTGCCAAAATGACATCTTACAACAATCCATCATATGCCAAAGCTCCCACTCGTCTAACCAAGCATATGCAATCGGATGTAAAATCAATGTATTGGTATTAAAACCCTGTTGATTTAATCGCTTTATTTCGGCGCGTAGAGAATCTAATTCCATTTTAGTCATGCGGTTCCTACTCAACAATAAGTTTTATTTGTATGTGTTTACGGTTTTTATATTTGATTTTATATGGTTTATCGAACTCCATTAATCCAACACCGGGCAATATACAACCTAGAATTTTCATTGTTTTGGTATTAAATGACGGAAATGTAATTATTTTATTTTTCTTTTTCATGTGATGGCTCCCACGGTATCAATTTTCCTAAAGCATCATACGTTGCTTCGGCTTTTTTACTCCATCGTCGCATAGCGCACGCCGTCGCACGTGCAGGTATATCGGGTGTCCAATAATTCATAGCATCTACCGTTGTCTTTTCAAGTTCTTTTGCCGCTTCATGACATACAAATTCCGGTGTCTCGATCACTATTTCGTCATGCAAAAATAAAACAGGTCGTGAACCATATAACATCGAGTTTTTGTCAGTATAACATTTGCACGTGACATTCCATTCGGCGCGTTTGCTTGCATGAGCGGCCAAACCCTGAAAATATCCATTAGCTCCGTCACAGTAGCCTATTCGTCCACGTCGTAAACCGCTACGTGGATATGTTTGAGTCCCTTCGCCGACTTCTCCTATCATGGTTTTGATGTGATTAAAGTAAGGCCACATTTCAGGTAAATGTAGAAAAAATTGATTTTTTATTTCAATTGCCTCTTCAAGTGTAAATTCTACATTATAAGTACGAGCATAGATTCGAAACTTCTTTGCACCCATTCCACCAGGATAACCGAAGTCGGCCGCTTTCGCGCGTTGTCGAAAATCTTTTACTTCTTTATCTTTTTGTTTATAACGTTGTTTAGCTTCATCAACCGAGATTCGCATTAGTTGTGTTGCCGCAAACTCTATATGTGGATCATATGCTGGATCGGCTTTGAATCGTTCCGCTAATTTTGAATATATGCCGAGATCAAGACATGTTTGGGCAAGTGTACGCATTTCCTGACAATCATAATCACAAGCAATAAACACATGTCCAAGTCTTGGAACAAAACATTCGCGCACACCTTCGGCTCGCGGTGGATTTTGTAAATTCGGGGCGCTACACGATGTCCTTGTCGTTACGGCTCCAAGCGCATCAAAACGAGCGTGAACTACCGGCACAGATAACTTCGTTAAATATGTCGATGCTACCTTTCTTAATTTATCAAATTCGATAAGTTGCTGCAACGGTTCATAATCACATTCACGTAAAACTTCTGCGCCGGTTTTAATTTGCCCGTCCGGGAATTTTTTAGTCGGATCTGTGTGTGGAATAGCACCAAGATCCTGAACGGGATAATATTGTTCTATTAACGTCTTGATTAATTTTGTATCTTTAACTCCGTTCGGTAATTCGTCTTTACTACTTTTTTTCGCTGGTTTTAAGAGTTTACAAGCCAGTAATTTAATTTGCAATTCCTGCGTAGCTTTACAAATATTTTTCCACATAACCTTGACGGCTTCTTGGTCCGTACAGATACCCCAATCGGACATTAACGTCAAAGCTAATTGCGCTCGCGTTTCGTCAAATTGAGTCGGTAGTTCATAATCCATCTTGGTCGCATCTTCGTCTTGGGCCTGTAGGACTAACCAGGTGGATTTCGAATCATTTACAGCGTAATCTATGGCTTCCTGAGGCCATTTCTCAATAGGTACGCCATCTAATTCAGCATACCGTAAACGCCATCCGTCGGCAGATTTATCAAGTTTGATACCAAACCTTCGTTCAACTACGGCAGCAAGACTATACTTATACCTATGATAATTTCCGTTTTCGTCTTCGTCGCCTCTAAATTTGCCTACCGAAATATCTAAAAGTTTTTCACGAATTTTTGTATCGAGGACACGGTTATCGTCGTAGGCTTGCCAAATTTTTTGAACTAAGGAAGGACAGTGTTCGAGAAGACAAGAAAAATCATAACTTATTTCATGTCCGACCAAAATTGTATTTGAATCATCTAAGACAGCTTGAAGGGCTAGTTCGATTTCATGCAACCCTACAACTAAGCCATTGTCTGTACCCGTGCTCCATGACATACACACCGGCTTAGGAGCCATGTTCGTCATGGAAAACAAATGTGTTTCAAGATCGAAGACGAAATAATTATTTTTTATCATACGCATAAGTTGGAGTTACATTTCCTAGTTCTATTAAATGATATGTACCTACTAATCTAACCGTTTCATTTCGATCAGTGCAATCAAATAAATTTGTCATAGCCACTAAGTAAGCACCGCCGCCATCTGTTTCCTGATAAACATAAATAGTTCGTGGCAGTTTTTTCTTTCCGAGCATATGTCCTCCAAAAACGACCGGCCCAAAGCCTCAAATATCTCGCCAGAACCGGTCTTAGTTCTACCTAAATAAATCCGGCTTCTTTACGAAGTGTTTCCGCTGTTTCCTGAATTGAATCTGGAATTACTGTCCAATTATAGACCAAATACTTTGCTTCCGGTGATGCCGGACGTGCCGCTTCAAGACGAACAAGACGACCATGAGCCGGATTTTCGGCCGAACATGCTTTACGAATATCGTCGGCTTCTAGGTTTTGGATAGGCTCGTTAGCGACGGCAGCGATAAATGATTTTACTATTCCGGGAGTTACGATCCATTTGTAGTTCAAAGCAATATTCATTCGTGTACCAGCAGGGCGTTCCGGAACATTACTTTGTAGAATTTCAAATTCGGCAATAAATGACATACCTTTAAAACCATCATGAATCTTTAATACATCAACATACAATAGCGGATAAAGACCAACGAGCGGGTAAACACCACCGTACTGACCATCAGCAGCAGCCGTCGCTTCGTATGGATCAAAAGTGGATCGTGATTGAGGGGTTGCAGGAATTGGTGCTTTATTCGAACTTTTTTGATTTCCAAAAGCCATGTTTTATATCCTTTCAATATAGGCGTCTTCATTGACGCGTAGATAGTATAACACTATTAATATAATCATGTCAAGTTATTTCTTTTCAATCCCACCAACGTTGTAGGTTTTTACCTAATAATCTAAAAATTTCGGCGAAATGCCAATCAGTTAATCTACTAATTTTTTCGTATATTAGCCTGTGCTTATGATGCATACCTTCATCTTTATACATTAACGTACAACAAGCATTTTCACACGGTACCCAATATGCATTATCTTTCCATTCGTTATCATCAACGCTTTCGGTATAGGCATAGATATCTTTATATCTTTTGATGTGTTCTAGTATTACTCTCATTTGCCTTACTACTTTTTTATAATCCATAAATTTACTATGTTTAGTAAAATCCCGTTCCATGTCTCTTATATGTTTTTCTATAATATCAATTAGATAATCTCCATCCCATGTCTCTATAATCCAAAGCACAGGAATCCAGGATACTAGTCGCTTAACAAATCGTAATATTTTTCTTATTCGCCACACTTGTTTTTCTCCCAATATTCAATTCGTACTTTAGCTATATCACAATAATTTGAATCGATATCAAGCCCTAAAAAATCGCAAGGTAATTGAACCGCTGCACAACCCGTCGAACCAGAACCAACAAAAGGATCTAAAACCACGCCATTTGGAAGTGTGATAAGCGTAATTAGATATTTCATAAGAGAAATCGGCTTAACTGTTGGATGGAAATTTTTATGGCCTTGTGTACGTCCCGCGCCCGCGCGAGGGTTGTCTAGCCCTACACTATCGGGATCTCGATCTTCGCAACATTCGGATGCAGATATAATCTCGAAATTTTCTAGTCCGACTTCACGTTCTTTGGGCGAAGTTTTTGCACAATAGAAAAATCGGGCGGCGGAACCAGAACTCCCTTTATAAACTGTATTGTTGCCCATTGTTTTTGATGGCAACAATGCATTTCCCCCGTATATACGCGATGTCGAGTGGAATTTATTGCCGCTTTTGGTTTGCGGAAACAACTCTGTCACTTCGTTAGGTATCACAGTAAATAATTTTTGTAAATGTGGCTCTAGTGACACATATGTGGCCGCAGTAATAGTTTTTGTATTTGGAATAAATTTAGTTAGTAAACCAAGAAATAGTGTTTCCGTAGTAATGTCGTCGCTTAATATATAGATATCTTCCGGATATGATAAAATAACGTTCGCGGGCCATCTTCCTTTTGTGTTCTCGGTCGCTTCATAATCAGGACGTTTTTCTTGACCAAATCCCGACCAGTTTTCCAATTTATTTACCGGTACGACTTCACCGTTGACTTCGATTCGGCTTGAATCTATGTTGATACCGCCCGTGCCCCATTTCAAAACGTTTTTAGCGACGGTAGATTCACTAATGGGTTTACGAATCAATAGAATAGGCTCAAGTGCGGGCTTGAGGGCGGTACCCCAACCATCCCATTGTTTAGCGGAGTCAGTTGCAGGAGCGGTTATTGAACACTCTTTTTCAGGCTTTCGTAAAGAACCGTCTATATTTCCACTCATTCCTATGCCGTGTCCTATGTTGGGATTTAGTGAATACCCCGGCAGTCCTATTTTAGATCCGATTATTTTTCTACTGGCTCCGTATTCTTTATCCAAGGTCTTTGAAATGTCAAGACTTTTTGGAAAGCCTTGCCCATAAAGCCATGCAACCATATCTCGAACTTCAAACCCTGCCAACCGTAAACTGATACCCATTAAATCGACTGTGCGTGTGCCCGCAAAAACAACACCATGTGCGCCCGGCTTCATTACTCGATATATTTCTTGCCAAATCTCCGGCCCCGGCACGAATGAGTCCCATTTTTTAGACATGAAACCCTTTTTTGAGTGGTGGTAAGGTACACCCGATAACCAACACTTCAAACACTCGATGATATCCGATGTATCAAATTGACTTAAACCGTAAGGCGGATCTGTAACGAGAGAATCAATGCAGTTCTCGGGTAGGGTCTTTAAAAAATCTTCACATTTAGCATGTTCAATCTGCCACATCTAGTAATCCTTTTTTCGGATGATATGTATAACGATAATTTTTTTCATCGCGAGGTTGTGTTTTATTTCTTATATAATAATCCCATCGTATAACTTTTCGTTTGTCATCAGCCCAATATTCTAACACTACATCATAGCCTAAGTGTTTACTTTTTAATCGCATTAATTTTCGACACATCTCGGTGTGTATTGTAATTACATTATCTACTATATACGGACTCATAGCTTTAAATGTAGTCATCGCAGAATCTATTTTGTCATTGGGCAAAACGCTAAACTTACTAGTAATATACATTTTTTACCTCAAAGACTTCCTTCGAGTTTGTGGAAAAACTCACATGCGTTGTGTCCATCTAAACGCCCAGTCCTATAAGCTTCATTAATAGCAATAGCCATAAAACTAAATCCAATTACTACAAATAAAACAAATAAAAGAATCCAGTACCAGTATTTTTTTATCATCTTAGACTCGGATCTATATCGCACCAATTTAATTTTTGTCGCATACCCAAAGTATCTTCCAAAGCCCGTGCTTGACGACATGCTTGCTTAAACGATTCCAATAACTCGGGTTCATGCGCCATTACTTCAAACGTTACTACGTCGGCCTTTTGTCCGGGGCGATGCGTGCGCCCCATTAATTGCTCCCATATTTTACCACTACTTGGCGGCGAAGTCAACAAATTTCGACTAAATCGTTCAAGATTTTTAATTTCACTATTTGCTTGAATACTTGCAATAATTACAGGTGCATCTGTACTAAGAATATCTGTTTTACCTTCGCCGAAATAAGGTAAATGTGCATACTTACCTAAACGCTCTCCAAAGGGTATAGATTCTACCCATATGATCCCTTTCTGACATTCGTTTTGACAAACCCATGCCCACTTAGTTACTGCCTCAAGTGCAAACTCACTTATCCAAACCGGCACAGAATTTGGTTTAAAAGTATTTTTAATGTCTCGCCATGTAAACCATATTATATTAGGTTGTCGGTCACATTCATTCCAAACCTGCAATTCGGTATCCAACCCTCGTCGATTGTGTTGCAGCGTTTCTCGAACGTAACGTTTCCATGCGCGGCGCGCATCAAGCCAGTCTCGTGGAGGTATCGGATCAAAATGATAATACCACCCTAATGCTAATTCTCGCAATATCCTCCACAGTACCGAAGCTTCGGTGATTATATCTTTCGAAGGAGTTTCCCACGTTGAGCGTACTTTTTCCACCACTTTTTTAAGTTCAGGGGGTATTTGTGGTGGAAATTTTGAAATCTGAATCGAAGCATCACATCCAAGTTGTGAATGTGACGATACAACGCCTGGTGTTTCTGTTAAACGACGTTGAAAACCTTGACGTACATTTTCGCCTTCGGCGCAAAAAAGTGCCAGCGCACCGGGTTCAAGGCGGGCTTCATCCGGCACATCTTCGTCAATAGCATCTGCCCAATCTTGCAGTTCATGCCACGTCAAAGGTAAGGGAGATGTATTTTTTAAACACCATTGGATAATATGAGCAAAATCTTTTATACTATGGCTACAGATAGTGCCGCTCATAGCTACGCACATTGTTGTTGGATGTTCTCGAAACCAACGCACAAGTCGCCGTGTACGCCCCGATGAAGTATCTTTGACATAATGACATTCATCTAAAATAATTAAATCCGGGTTGTTTTCATCGAGCATGTGTGCATTTTTCATCAAACTCAATTCACTATATCCGATAATTTTCAGATTGGAATGAAGTCTCCAATGGTTTTTTAGCATAGGTAAAACAAATAAATTTGTTTGATCGCGCGCCTGAGCTGGAATAAACAGCACAGGCCTTATAGCCGCCATTAATAATGGCGCAAGGATAGAAATTAATGCTTTACCTTGACCAACACCGATCGGCAACATTCCGCCTTTATAAACCACGACATCATGTAAAGCGGCTACTTGTGTATCCCATAAATTCATTGATCCGATTTGCAATTCATCATTTATAAGACGACGAATGGCGGATAGGTTATATTCTTCCCATCGACGACGCGGAAGCGCCTCAATGCGACGCAACTCCGACGAATATGAAACGCCACAAATCATTATTTAGTATACCAATCTGCACAACAACCCGCTATAAATAATGTCAGTGCGGCTAATCGTAAACTCCATCGAACCAAAGAATTTTGAACTCCTAAAAAAGAACAGTAACCTAAATTACCCGCTAAGAAGCCGCAAAAACCGGCTATCCAAAAAGATGTATGCATTTTTATTTCTCCTTGTTTTTATAGAACATCAATCTGAGTATCATAATATTTCTTTTCTATGTAGCGTCCATAAAGTCTGGTTCTTCAAAAATTAATTTACCGTTAATCAACTTATATCGTCCGGGACGAACTTTAAACTTTTTTGCAACATCAATTCCTATTTCTAATATGTTCGGCATTATACCGGTTGCCTGTTTCGTTTGTTTAGCTTGTTTGATTATCATATTCAAAAATTTTTGATCAAATGCCATAATGTATACCTGGATTCAATATTCGCGTTCCGTGTGCTCGAAAATTTAACTCTAATTCGATTTCCATTGACATCAATTTATTATATACCGATAACATTGGATCAAGTAAAGAAAATCTCATTTGTAAGTCAGGAATTGTCAAATCAGTCAAACAAATTTTAAGTTCCCGTTCTTTTTGAGATAAACATATCTTGTGAACATATCCGTTCCCAAACATCGAATACACATACATATCCGTATTGAATTGATTACATAGATAACACTGTTCAAAATTACAACCCATAAATCACCTGTTTCACTCCACGTATAAGAATATCTCTACATGCCCGAGCACTTGCCGTTTCACAATCGCTCACCACAAGCATGCCTTGAAGCGGAGTCTCAACCAACAACCGCGCTAATTTGGCCGCTAAATAACCCGCACCCTTACCGTAATCAACCACAGACCAATGACAAACCTTATTCTCGGCGGCTACAGCATGCTCCAGCGGTTCAATCAAATCTTCAAATTTAATTACGTTGTCAAAACCGTCCGGAATCGCGCCTAACAACAATATATATCCTTGATTGCATAAAGTACCAACATTTAGGTCTTTTTGCCGGTGTATCTTACCACGTAATACTTCGGCCTGATGTTCGAGCAGATTTATAACCTCGTTTTCACATCCCTCGGCTCGAACACCAATATTTTCGATTATATTTCGCAATTGATCAAGCGGATTGAAGACACGGACGACGGGATGACATATTCCTTGAAGGGCTACATTTGGTTTAGGAGCTTCGGTAGTAGCCTCGGAAGTTGAAGTAGACGCAATAGTAGCTTTTAAAGGCATAATTGTATCAGTCACAAAGCCTTCTGATGTTCGAACAAATTTATAACTTTCGCTCGTCGGGTTGTTTGGACAGTTTCTATGCCGCGAAAGATGTTTATAGAATCGATGACACCACGGACATTCTTTTTTCAATATCGGTTCGGGAGTAACCATCTCGACAGCAGATGAAGACATCTCAACTGGCGGGGTCGGTGACATCTCGACAGAAGCAGGTGTTGACGGCATTTCTATCGGCGGCGGATTTGACGGCGTTTCTATGGATGGCGGATTTACTTTTTTTACGTCCCCTAACACACGAAGTCGATCAGCAAGAGTAGAAGTAGAAACTAACTTTTCAATAGGCAGTTTTTCGAAGATCCCAGCCATTTTATTTCTCCTTTATAATAACAATAATAACAATAACGAATAAACAAAGTAATATAATACTTGCCGAAAGCCATAAGGGGGACAATATCCACACCCATGACCAATTTATCTGATGACATAATTTCAATATAATAAAAGCAAGAGTTAATAATGTTGTAAATCCAATACCATTTGAAGATACATTTACTTTTTTCGACATGTTATTTCTCCTTTTATTGCCAACAAAAATGCCTCAGCTTTCGCGGCACCATATACCTTTGTTGGCTCGGCCATAGCGGCATCATATATCCTCTCTGCCTCGGCCCTCGCGGCATCATATATCCTCTCTGCCTTGATCCTCGCGGCATCATATATCCTCTCTGCCTTGATCCTCGCGGCATCATATATCCTCTCTGCCTTGATCCTCGCGGCATCATATACCTTTGTTGGCTCGGCCATAGCGGCATCATATACTTCTTTTTGGGTACGAGATAATAACTTTTGTGCCGCCCAGTTAAGATCTAGAAGTAGTTCTATGACCCTACTCAGATTTTTTTTATTCACCAAACAACCTTTAGGCCACTCTTTTACGAAGATGTCATATTGGGAAGTACACGCTTTAGCATCTTGTAACATTTTAGGAGTAATTTTCATTTTATTTCTCCTTTTATTTCTTTTATTTAGATTTCCGAACTTCAATACATTTTAAATATAAATCTAACCGAATCAATGTCGATTTAATGCGAAAATATATAATTTTAATTATCTTATACCGCATATCATATCTATGTTTTTGCTTGTCTATTAGAACGTCTGTATTTTTCAACCTTAATACCTAAAGCAATTAATGCAAACTGATATTCCTCCTGCAGTTGATATAAACGAAGCCGAATATTTTCAACTTTTTGATGCGCTTTAATCCATTTGGTTTTATTACTAATACTCATGTTATTTCTCCTTTTATTTCTTTGCGTGTTTGGCAAACACGCATTCAAGCTTTTCCGCAACCGTTAGGTTGCATCGATTTTGACAAAAGCAGCCACCATAAGCATCACAGGCTTCCGGTGATGCTGGCATTTCTATGGCGAAAATGCTTTTTCGGGGCCGACGTACTTCAGCAATCCATCGAATATCTTTTTCGATCTCATTTACATTATCGAGAAATTTTTGATCATTAACGGAAAATGTAATGTCAATGGCCTTAACACCTGCAGGCATACGTTCTCCGTTTTTTGGGTTAGATGCAATATAATAAATCCATCTCATGCTGACTTCCGATAAACTAAAAGTTTGAAGTGCATAAATAGCATAAACGAGTGCTTGTACATCTCCAAAAAGTTGTTCGGGTGTTTTTATCCATTTGGTACTCGATGTTAGTTTATGGTCAATAATCATCGGTTGTTGATGAGGATTTACACAATCTACAAATCCGTGCAGCACCACGTCATCAAAAACTGGGATATCAAAACCTTGTTCAATTAATAGTTGTCCGCCGGGCGGAGGCAATAGTCCTTTATCGATCGCTTGTTGTGCGGTGCGACCATAGGGTGTATCCGGCATAGGCATTCCGTCTTTTAAGTAATTAGCCAAACAACGATGACCGTCCGAGCCAAAAAGTTGTTTATCTGTTTCGGGCTGCTGGAAACCATCAACATATTGAAATACAAAAAGACGTTGACAACGTCGCTTTACTTCAATCTGAGAAGCCGAAATGCGTAACGTCATTTCAATACCACACTACAGTTACGTTAAATCGTCGTTCAAGAATTCGTTTTATAAATTCACATATAGACATATACTCGGAATCTCCTGGAAATGATTCGAGCATTTCAGTACGATTTTGATAGGTAAACACTGGAGGAAAGGAATCAGTAACAATCATACGTGCCGACGGCTGTATACTATTTTGATCTTCGTAGATTTCAAATTCTACACCTCGATCGATCGGTTCCTTCAGTGACGTATACATTTATTCCTCCTCTTTGTCTTCATCTTCTGGCGTGTCAAATAAGTTACCGGGTTCTGTGACTCCGCCTCGACGACAATTACCGCACATTTCGGTAATTAAATCATAACCCGTGGAATCATCGTCAAGATCAAAAATATCATTACACACTCTACACTTGGCTAGTTTTGCCATCGGGCACCTCCACCACTAATGTCTGCATACTTAAACCGGCCAAGTAGCAATTCACGCAAAGCGACTCACGTATGATGTGATCGCTAAAATAATTTACAAATACAACGGCCGGTTCGCCGCATACTTCACATTTTGTTTCCATGTTATTTTTTCTCTTTCTATATTTTCGTCAACGTCTGTAGTTGCCATTTATTCCACGTTCACCCATCTCATGCAGGTTTGGAGCGCGTGGTTATAATCACCATCGGTAGCTTCCTTCGTGAATGCATCTATCTGTTCCTTTGGAACATTTGCCCTCCNAAGANCCTGGCGAACTGCTCCAAGAACGGCAAATACATTGCCGTCTTCGCCGATAATTTTGGCTGTTATTTCTGGGTACTTTATTTCTGAGTTTTTAAAAGTCATTTTTTCTTGCTCCATGTTAGTCTCGGCGGCGAAGTACGATAAAAGCCACAACGACAAACACAAGCGCCACACCCGCAATGATCCAACAAGACGCCACTTGATTGAATCCATAGTGACTAATGTAAGTAAGTGTACGCATTTATTTCTCCTTTATTCGATTAATTCTACGTTTGTTTTTAGCAATGGCAATTTTTATAATCGATGATTCTGCTTGTCCTACATCGGGCGCATTTAGACGCTGTGTAAGTTGTTCGTTTCTATGTTCAAGTTCTTGTTTGGTGTAGGTACTCATGCTAATGGCCCCTTCGTTGTTATAGGCTGTTTTGAAGCCTCCCAATTCGCCAAGGCTACGTTCACTTCAAGTAAAGCTATCTGGTATTCCTTTTCAGCAATTGCGACCCTTATGCGGGCTTCCTGTGCCTTTACCGTCGCCACGCGCCAAAGATCATAGCCTGTTAAAGATGAATTTGTCATTTTACCGTCTCCAATGCCTTTGAGATAGTAGCAAGTAAGCATCCAATCGCAAAGGTAGGTACCGTGATTTGAAAACAAACATAGATATAATTTAGTCCGTACATATGACCAAATACTCCTGCGATAACCAGCAAAGCCGTGATACCTAGAACCTTGTGTTTAAGTGAAAGTATGCTATGCATTTACCATCTCCGAGCTAAAGTTGTACTAAAGGTTTTACGGCAAGTGCTGAGACCAAATGTCGGTGTTGATGTAGGTATATGTAGAAGCAACGTGATCCGCTCGGCCTGCGTCAGTTTCGGGGTTCGGGTTTTGATTGTCATTTACGTTCTCCTTATCCTTTACCAAGCAATCGTTATGCCAAATTTTCAAATATACGATCTAATAAAATCAATCACTTATAACTCGCAAAAATGTCAAAAATCTATAAAAAATGACTCAGGGTCAATCAAGTTTGACTCACTGCGTTTATATTCTAAACATTATCCCACAAACGCCCACAAGCAACGCAGCAAGAACTTACCAAACGACGGTACAAATCGCATTTCAAAAATTTCTCGATAAGTGTAAATTTTCATGATTGCCTCCAATCTTCTTTACTTGTATCACAACCTAAACCGTTTGTCAAGTTTTTTGTTTATCCAACAATTCTAGGTCCACTAAAGACGTGTCCGCAGTGATTACAAATTCGACGTTGATAAATATTTGCTCGCAGATAGCGCACTCCTTTAGATCGACTATCTTTCGACCCGCAAATCGGACATCCCCATCGATTTTTATTAATCAAAGCCATATTCGATTTTGCTTTTAGATACGGCTTAATTTTGTGATACACACGCGCCAAAAGACGAACGTCCTTCTTACAATAGCGAATCATTTTTTCAAGCGATTTTTTATTCTTGTTCTCCACGACATCAATCCAATCTGAGAATCCCATCGTGTGTTTTTTATCATTTAATAAAGTTTTGCCGAGATAATCCAACTTAAAACTTGCCAAATAGAAAGCGCGCCGAGCCTGTTTCAGTGTATCAAAAGTTTCAGGCCAAGCAATAGGCGGTATATTATGTAATAGACATTGGGAATTGATATGCTTGACGTCAAAACTATCTCCGCTATGTGCGACCACTAAATCAGCTTTCTCAATTACAGATTTCAATCGCAACAAAAGTGCTCTCGAATTATGTTTAACGTTCCACGATATAGAATACACTTTCGGATTATCATCCCATTTATATGCCGCACAAATAATATCAATTTTTTGTCCTTGTTTAATGTTATCGTTTGAAAGATAGTGCATAGGTCCAGTCCGCCATACATACGCCAAAATAGGACATGTTTCAATATCTAAAAATAAAATTTTCGGTTTTTTCATATCCGCTCCTTTAATTGATCTTCCCAATCCGAACATATTTTTATATGTACATTAAGCCATCGTTCCGCTTTGTCGTGAAAAATATATTTTTTAAGCATTTCCTTGAATAGTTTACTATGAACCCGCCAGGTTCCGTTTTTACACATTTCACGACGCACACGATGATGTAGCATTTCGTGATAAACAGTATCAACAACGACACACGGCGGAACGTCAACTCGATCTAAAATAGGACTTATAAAAATAGGTTCCGTTTTACTCGGCGTTTTTGTACTACCGAAATTTATACGTTTTTTTGTGGAACGCATTTCGGCCAAACTCCAAAAAATCTCATTCCTCACAGGTTTATCTTTAAAATAAATTCGGTTGATACAATCTCGTATTTTTATTAGATCATACGCCATAGTGCTCTCTTAGTTCTTTAATCGAATAAAAGACAGGCATTCCCCGTGTTTTTGCCAATAATTCTTCAGCATCGGCTCCTTTACTTATACCCGGTAGTCGAAGCAAACAATGACACTTTTTTAACCATCCAAAGTCCCATTCTAACCAAAAAGTTTCGTCGTGATCATAATATTGTTCCCAAAGAGTATTAAGTAAGGGCGCAAACGGAATAATCTGACCAGTACACATCAATTCATCATAGACGGCCATGGCTCGCGCAAGATTATCTGCGCGGCCTTCTGGTGTTGCTGGTAACGAATAAGGTGACGCTACATAGCAATAAAGATAACTTTTACACATGGTTTTCTCTTTCTTTAAATCACTGAAACGATATACTTATTGTTTTTTATAAAATTCTCGTGTGCCCACAACGGTTGAAGATTAGTATAATGACATGCAAGATTAAATTGTTCCCGATCTTCTAATCTAAAAGAAGATAATGGTCGAATATGATCAATATGCCAACCATTTTTACCGTAATTATTCCACGTCATGAATGGTTGAAATAATGACTCCAAATAGATTTTAAACTGTGCAATAGTACAGCCTAAATCTCGAACCGCAGAACCCGTTTTAGTTGTTCGTTTTAGTGCTGCCACCAACCGAATACGTAAGTTTTTAGATAATTTATATTGAAGATCGTTTCGATGTGCGTCACGATAAGTCTTGGCATTGTTTTTAGTAGAAATACGGTGTTGATTCCTATGTATTATGTGATCACGATAATAAATTTTATGTTTGTTTGCTATTATTTTTGCTTGACGAATACGATATTTTTTAGCATAAATCATTATTTGGGTTTTATGCGTTTGTCTATATGCCGTATCATAGATTTTCTTAGTTATTGCGTGTTTTTGACGATACTGTTTTCCATATTTTTTCACCTTATCCTTATGCGCTAAACGCCATAATTTATTATATGTTTTAATCGATGATCGATTATCTGCGTATCGTTTACGAGCCAATTCATTTTTTCGTAGTCTATTGTTTTGCCGCCAGCGACAGCCGGAATCTTTAGCTTGTTTTTGATGTGTCATATGATACTGTCGATTATATATTTGTTGTTTTTGTTTGTCTTTATATGACATTTCTCATCCTCCTGCAAGCATTATCTCATACTAATTAGGAGTTGTCAAGATGTTATTATACATTCTAATCTCTAATTCTCGTGATTATCATAATAATTATCGTCATCATCATCATCATCATCATCAAAATCCAGTTTGAGTTTAGGCGGTCGGCCGCGACGTTTAATTATCGGAACATAAATATCTTTGACGTTCATACTATATTTATCAATACACGTACTATCACCAATATCAATAGTTTTGTTGCGAATAAACGGTAATATAGCAAACGGTGTTTTACGATTCGGAGCATCATATAAAGCAAACGCGGTTGCACAAAAACTGTTTTCAAAAAACGTCGCATAACAAAAAGAATCTCTATTTTCACTAATACTACCGTTCCAACGCCACTCTTTACATAGATATCTCTGATACCATGGATCGGCCGGTTCTTGTTGCTTAGCGTCTAAAAGACCTACAAAAATCCATTTTGAAAAGTATTTATATTTTTTTCTCATTTAGATCCTCGCCGTTAGAGATAACCCAATTCCCCATGACGCATCCCACACAATACTAGGTCCGATCCACAAATTTGTAATGATTGGTAGCACGGAATATCCTAAATTATACTTCACAGGCGAGGCTTCAAGAAACCACCCATTTCCGCCGTAGCCTCCGCCTAAACTAATAAATTCCCACTCTAAATCACGCATACTTCGGCCATATCCCATGATTCCAAAATCTAAAAGGCCTCCGAACGCCGGTTTTAATGGTACGCTCAATGTCAAAATTACCGCGATTCCGATGTTAAAAGAAGGTGCCCAAAAATAGAAATGATTGCTTGGAGGTATTTGTTTATATGCTGCCGACACGATCGGTAATTTTACTTCTTTATTCAACGTAACATTTTTTAGTTTGGTTTCGTGATAAAACACCAACTCGCTTGATTTTTCTTTTTGGCCGACAACCGTATCCGTCGTAATTTCGATCAAATCCGTGCTTTGCGTCCACGCCGTTTTCAGCGGTTTGGAAGCATCGAATGTCAAATGTGCTACGGGTAAACCCATAAGTGTCACATCCGCTGTTTGAACTTGCAGTGTATATTTATGTATGTCACACAATAAACAAACGGTCGGTTGTACCGGCGGTTCATGAATTTCGCCCGCATGTCCTATAATAATTGTAGGAGGGGACGCTTTAATTTGAGCGACGGCGGAACCTACGGCCATAAGATTAGCGCCCAATCGACTCATGTCATTCTGCATCATAGCTAAGTCTATTTGTAAGTCGGCCGCAAATTGTTTTAAATCTTTTTTTGATGCGAAATCGTTAGAGGCCCGCGCGACCGTGTCCGATAAATTTTTAAAGTCTGTATGCGCCTGTTCGAGTTGCTGCGTCATATTCTTATAGGCTATTATGCCGAAAACACTCGACAGAAGAAATACAACGATAAAAACTACATCTTTTAAATGTACAATAATAAATTTAATCATGCCTCCTCCTCAGATTTTACATTTAGGACAAATATCATAATATTTAAACGTTCCATCAATATGATCGGTTTTACCGCCACATTTAAAACATGTTTGTCGTCCATCGTTATTTTTGGGATTTATTTTGACAGGAATCAACTCCGAAGGCATCGACACATCATCATTTTCTCCTAGACGATCTACGACTTCCAACGCTCGTTTTAAGGCTTCGTCCAAATCCGCCGGGTTCCAAATTTGATAAACGCCAAGCGGATATGAATTAAACTGATTCATCTGATCCCAAAATGCAAGTAAACCAGGTTTAACAAACGACGGATCTAACATTGCAGCAGTAACCAATAAAATAACATTCGCTCGTAAATCCGTTTTATAGTCGCATTTCTTCACTCTAGTTACAGTACGACAGTTATTATGGTTATCACAGTATTCAATCAATATGCTATTAGGTTGGATCACATTGCCTCCAATAATTTTGTACTTCGCGTCGAACTATTTCTTTACAAACATGAAATTTTTTCCATTCCCAATAATATACAAGACCCTCAAACGAGGTAGTTCCGTGTTGCTGATACGACGAAGGGATGAACTTACTTTTCGTCGTCGGCTTGTGATATCTCTTTTGCACGCGCCTTTTCCTCTTCTTGAAGCTTACGAAGTCGATGTAAATTTCGCTTCAGCTGTTTTTTTATAAACCATGAACTATTTATATCAAGCGTACCTTCAACCGGACCCGGACAATGAATTACCTTATCGGGGTGTTCTCGACAAAATTGCTCAACAAGTTCCGTATCAGTCATGATGTACAATCCTATTCCATAGCCGCATAAGCCGATACCACCATTGTCTTCGTTCTAATGTCATAATCCGATCAGATAATCTCTGCAAATTATTATAAATAACAGTATTATTTTTTTGAATTTCGGTACCAAAAACCTTGAATTCAATAGCGTCTTGTTGTGCCCACTTATTTATAGTTTTATGTAATTCTTCATCTTTTTTATAAAGCAACGCCACAATTTCACGAAACGTCGGTTGTTTTCGTTTCATTTGAATTCTCCTTTTTTAATTCCTTAACGTCTTCATCAGGAAAAGGCACAGGACAGCCACAAATACCGCATATGGTACCACATTTTTGAATAGAATGACAGCCCGGGCAAAGACGCATAGTTGTGGGTTTATTCATAGCGGTCTCGTTTTCCAAGATCCAGGTCCATGCACTCTCGACGGTCCAATACGCGCCGCAAAAGTTATACACTCGTCTGAAAATTCATCTAATACCGAAAACTTGTCGCCGTCTTTGTTTTGGAGCTCATAGAAAAAAATAGCGGCCTTCTGAGCTAAACATTGACAATAGCTTTCAATTAACCACGGTTCGCCTAAACGAGTCGGAGTTTCATGCAGGCAAGTATCATAAAACTCATTGTACATTATGACAATTTTATTATCGTTTCTAAGGAAAGCTTTTTCGCCGGGGGAACAATCGCAAAAAATAAAAGATAGTAATGCCAGTAAACTAATACAAAAAATTCCTGCGAATAATATACCAATTATATAATCCCAAATATATTCGTTTTCAAATGATTTTAACATAGTCTTTCTCCTTTTATTTAATAACGATGACACGTCGGACACATGTGTTTTAGCCGCTCGGCATCACGTTTAGCGTCACGTTCGTCCCGCTTTAATTCTAATTCTTCCGATGAAATTACATCGGCTTCCATCAAAGCAAGATCTCCAAAATTAAATACTTCAAGATGTTGTTGCTCTATATCTACATTATCATCATATTTATCACGATTAAATCCCAATGTAGCGAATACATTTCCTTCGAAACACAATATAACCTGCTCATTACAATAGGATAGGGCATAGTGTTCTAACTTTTTACCTAGGGCTTCGCTCAACAAAATTTCAGTTCGCATTTTTCTATCTCCTTTTTAGCACAATTTATCGACTTTATCGGCATCATCCGATGCTATTACATCAACTGAAATTTGCGTTAAATCTATTTTTCCTTTTAAAGTTTCACATAATGCCGTCCGAAGATCGCTGGTCGTTAACATAGTTGGTTCATGATAAATATAATAATCCCATACCCGAAGTAAGGCAAAAACCTCGCACGCAAAAGATTCTGATAACGGTAATTTCTCAAACCTTTTGGGTACTATCTCCATCACGCCAGTAGTTTCAAAAAATGTCATAACTGTACACAAAAATGTATCTAATATATCATCACGTTGTTGCGTTCGCAATGATGCCCAAGCACGCGGTGTTATAACAAGACGCAATTGTGTTTTTATTAAATTATTCATTTGTTAAAATCATAAAAATCGTATATACTGCTCCAAAGAAAAATCCATAAAAAAGCATCATTGAGCGCGCCTTAAAATCAATCATTATTAGCCTCTTATTCGTTATAGATATGATTAATAATATCTAAACAATCTACAAAAAACTGAGATCGTTGATAATCTATATATGGAACATACGAAAAACGTTCGATTGCTTCTCGTAATCGTCGTTCTAGATCCATAAGCATAATAATTGCGGAACGGTCGTTTAACAACGCTTGTTTTTCAATTTCGTGAATACGTTTTGGAAAATAATCCGTATACATGCTAACTAATTTCATTTAAAATACGTTGTGCGGCATTATTAAATTCTTCAGCAATAGCTTTGCTGTCATATATATCAAGCCAATCGGTTTCAATTATTGTATGTTCATCAATAATTTTTATTTTTGTATAATGTCGTGATACACCAATTTCAACTTCTACCTTCATTTAGATTCTCCTAAAGAAAGATCAGCACAGTTTGCCAGTTCGTTGCACCAAGGATTATTACAGCCTGTCAAGATTCGTATTAAAGGATCGGCGTACATTCTTAAGTCCGGTGTTACCACGACAGTATGCTGATTCTGAATCCCGGCGCGCCATCGACACGGACATTCCGGCGTAGGAACCAAGCCCTTAAGTAAACATAGTTCGTCGGGTGCTAACGCCGGCAATAATTCCCATTTCCCGTCACACGACCAAATCCAGTCATTCGGAATTTTTACCGTTAGACATTCGCGTGGAAAGGACAATTCAAAAACGGTAGTTAAACATTGACACAACGGACCGGGATGTGTAATCTGTAGACACGTTTCAACGCTATTTGTAAGATCGTCGATTTGCAAAAGATTTACATCCTGCCCGGTCGAATCAACTTTTATTCTGCCGGGTGTCATTAAGGTCGGCGTAACGGTATAAGCAAATTGATCGGCATAATCGTATATCGGACATGTTACTGCTTGACCACACGCAACTATGGTTCCAATATATACTATTAAGAAAATCTTTAATTTAAAACAAGTCATTTCTTTTCTCCGGGGAGGCGATCATTTAACTTCTATACTTCTTATGCACTTCCAAATCTAAAGCTATAAAATGCGTCTTCGTCATCATCATAATCGAACCCAAGTCTTTCGAGTTCTATAATATCATCTTTCGAAACATCATTTCTATTAATTCCCATGATGTACAATACATCATGATTACGGTTTGTTGGGTATTTCTCATTTCTATACTTCAAAAATATTTGCAGGGCCTTTATAAGATCTTCCGTTTATTCCTCCTGGAGAGGTTTATCGTTCATCGCACAAAACCATACTTCGCTTGTTCTTCGACATAATTATTTAGCTTTAATTCTTCTCTCGCCTCATCACGTTCCTTGGTGCGCTCGATGAGCTGTTCCTTGAGTTCTTTGACCTCGGCGAGAAGTTGAGCGATGGCTTCTAGTGCTAATAATGCAACATCGAAATTGTCGGGTTGTCGATATCCCATTTCGGCCAATAGTTGTCTCACTGCATAATAGTCGTTTTCTTTTGGTTCGGTCATTGACGCTCCTAGCAAACCGTTCCGTTAGTCGGTGGCGGTACAATAATAAAACTCTTTTCCAGTTTCTTCACTCGTTCGGGACCGATCGCGTGTTGAAGTTGGGTAAGGAAATATCGAACAGAAATATACAACTCAATATCAGACATATTATAAGTAGTACATAAAACGGTCATTGAATCGACGATAGCGGCTGTTAGTTGATCAATTCGTTCAGAGTCAGTTGTCATTAATTAACTCCTGAACATTTATTCCTTGTATTCTTTCGGCTTCTGTTATTTCACATAAATCAATATCGCCGTAAAGACCGGTGACGTTGCCGTAAAGACCGGTGACGTCGCCGTAAAGACCGGTGACGTCGCCGCGAAGGCCGCTGACGTTGCCGTGAAGACCGCTGACGTTGCCGTGAAGACCGCTGACGTTGCCGTGAAGACCGCTGACGTTGCCGTAAAGACCAGTGA
>Ga0031655_10000314_pt1 | contig 30461 bp, 24 predicted proteins | sample FrelakmetHBP12HB_FD_55187 | JGI IMG/M metagenome (GOLD analysis project Ga0031655, IMG submission 55187) | Freshwater lake sediment microbial communities from the University of Notre Dame, USA, for methane emissions studies -HBP12 HB | ecosystem: Environmental > Aquatic > Freshwater > Lake >... | reverse complement strand
CTGCTATTTGAAGTTGAGGCAGTAGTTGACCCACCGCTTCCACCAGATCCTCCTCCTGACCCACCACTGCCACCCGTCCTATTACCTCCTCCACCTCCACCCGATCCACCAGAATTATTTGAAGCAATAAAAGTGGTGGTCGTCTTGGGTGGCATGGTAGAGGTGGTGGCAGGTGAATTATTCAGTTTGCATTGGTTATCTGTTTTCCCTGTTTTATCTGTAGCTAGGTTAACATCATTTAAAACGCCCTTAGCCGCATCAAAATATTTACTTTGTTCACCATATCCAAGCAAACCCTGATTGGCATAATAAACTCCATTCCTAAAATCGTCGCTGGCTTGGGCTCCAATCGCTGGGACAAAGATTTCAGAACCCTTTACTGCTAGTTTGTCCCAACTCGAATATTGAGAAACCATTCTGCTTTGTGTAGCCCCGACGACATCTGTGCTATTGAGAAAAATGCTCTGAGTTGCGCTTTTTGCAAAATCTTTTCCAATCACTCCGGCTGTTTCTTTAAAGGCTTTATTTACAAAGGGTGATTCAGCAATTTTCACCGTATCCATCGCACCTTTTACTTTAGTGCTTTCCACCACCACCTGATCTCCCTTAACGGCAATATTTGCTGCCTCTCCACCTCTAATAAGCAGTCCCGCCATCTCGCCCGCTCCTCCCGCAAGACCCGCGACAATATTTTCCGTTTTTGTCATAACCTTAATGTTGGTATCGCCGGTAAATGCACCCCATTGGTTAAACTCATCTAATGCTCGTCTGGCACTTTCATATTCTTCTTTTTGCGCGGTAGTATCACCCTTCAGCGTTCTGTAGCCACGGTCAATACCATTGACAAAATTCATTCTATCCGCAAAAGCATCAACGGCTTCAGGGTGTTTACTAAAATAATTATATTGTTCACCGATTAAATCAATCGAACAGGCAATGGCATAAGTTCCCGCAGCGGCTCCTACTGCAGCAACTACAATAACAGGTACAATAGCGCCCTGCGTCTTCGCCATTTGTTTACTGCTTAACTTTATTGGCTTTTTCGCATAAGCCACCGAGGAGGCAATCAAAGAAAAGAGGATAAAAAGTACGACAAAATATTTCCCATACTTAAGCATATAAATACCTCCTTTCAAATAAATTATAAAAATAGATTGTAAAATTTCGAGGGCTTTCACTCAGGGAAGTCTTGCGAGGAACCCAGATTTTATCTGTGAAAAGGCATCGCATAAAATACCTCCACCGACTCCGGGTCGTACATAATAATAATATCCCTTTTATCTCGAAAAGTCAAGGGGTATAATAGGCATTACCAATCATGGAAAACACCGAATTTGCTAAGGTTTTCTGGGAAATCGCTGAGCTGCTGGAACTGCAGGAAGAGAACCGTTTCAAGATCCGCGCTTACCAAAAAGCCGCGCAAAATATCGAAAACCTTTCTGAAAATCTTGAAATCATCTATAAAAAAAGCGGAATCAAAGGCCTGGAAGATATCCCAGGTATTGGTGAACACATTGCGCTAAAAATCGAAGAACTGATCAAAACCGGTAAGCAAAAGCTGCACGAAAAACTACTTAAAGAGTTCCCGCCCGGGTTCATTGAAATGATGCGTGTGCCGGGCATCGGGCCAAAGACCGCTCTGCTCCTCCGCGAAAAGCTAAAGATTAATTCGATTGATAAGCTAAAAACCGCTGCCGAAAAGGGACTGATCAAGAACCTGCCAGGTTTTAAAGAGAAAAAAATCGAAAATATCAAAAAAGGTCTGGCTTTAAAGGAACGGGTCAAAGGCCGCTTCCTCCTTTCCGAGGCTGACCAATATGTAGAAGCGATCGTTGGTCAGCTTAATAAGTTAAAAGAAGTCAGTCAGATCTTACCGGCCGGTTCTTATCGCCGGGGACAGGAAACGGTGGGTGATATCGATATTTTAGTTACCTCTAAAAAGCCTGAGGTAATCATGAATGCCTTCACTACCCTTCCACAAGTGGACAGAGTATTAGTCAAAGGTCCCACGCGTGCATCGGTGGTTTTAAAGAATGGCATGCAGGCGGACGTAAGAGTGCTGGCACCACAAAACTTCGGCGCCGCCGCTCACTACTTTACCGGTAATAAGCAGCATAATATTTTGATCCGCGAAATGGCGGTTAAAAAGGGTTTAAAAGTTTCTGAATATGGGGTATTCAAAGGTAAAAAGCGCATTGCCGGTAAAACTGAAGAAGAAATTTTCAAGTCAGTTGGCCTGCCCTATATCCCGCCCGAACTGCGTCAGGGCACCGATGAAATCGAAAAAGCAAAAAAAGGTTTATTGCCAAAGCTGATCGAACTTTCCGATCTGCGCGGCGATCTGCAAATGCACACCAAATATTCTGATGGGGCCAACAGCATTGAAGAAATGGTAGAAGCCGCCAAAAAGCTGGGCTATGAATATATCGCCATCACCGATCATACAAAATCCACCCGTGTCGCCGGTGGCCAAACCGAAAAAGAGGTTTTGAAAGAACTGGAGTATATCGATAAGCTAAATTCTAAATTAAAGAGTTTTCGCGTGATCAAAGGTGCCGAAGTGGATATTCTTCCCGATGGGTCGTTGGATTATTCGGATGCAGTGCTAAAAGAGCTGGAGGTGGTGATCGCCGCCATCCATTCCAATTTCAAGATGGGCCGGGAACAAATGACCAAACGCATCATCAAGGCGTTTAAAAATAAATATGTAAATATTCTCTCACACCCCACCGGGAGATTGATCGGGAAACGTGATCCCTATGAAGTGGGCGTCGAAGAAATTATTAAAGCCGCGCGCGATACGGGAACTTTTATGGAGATCAATTCCTATCCCGAAAGGCTGGATCTCTCTGATATTCACGCCCGCAGAGCTAAAGAAGAAGGGGTGCTGATGGCAATTAACACTGATTCCCACGCCGCTTTGCAACTAGGGGTCATAAAGTACGGGGTAATGACCGCGCGTCGCGGCTGGCTGGAAAAGAAAGATGTAATTAATACTCTGCCACTGGAAAAGCTGCTCGCAAAATTAAATTCTAAACGCTGAACTGTTACTCCAGCTTAAACCCCTTTTCAAGCAGCGCGGAGATAGAAGCCATTGGCGGACGATGGTAAGTACTCTGGATGGGATGAAAGATCTCTGCAGTTTGGGACTCGATAGTTAACGCCCCCGCCTTCAGCTGCCGCACCAGGAAATCACGCTCTTTTTTCTTGGTCCCGGCAAAAAGCTCACGATAATCATTTTCGGGCCGGTTGAATCTCCCTGAACGGATCTCCTCTTCCATCTTCTCGATCATTTTTCCTTCCAATATTTCTTCTTCTTTCTTGGCTAGCGAATATCTGTAAACATGTTTTTTACCATTAGAAAAAGTAGTAATCACATATAACCCATAATATTCCGGGAGTATTCTTGGATCACCAAACAATTTTTGCTGCAGTTCCCGGATCGGGTTCCGCTTATAGGGAGCGATTTTTAGCTCTCTCCCTTCCCTCACCGTTCTGACGGGAAGACGCCGGATCGTCCCCACCGGCTCCAGCGGTACAAAGAGCTGCCCTCCTTTTCCCTGCCTGAGCAGTTCTTTCTTCGCGGACAAAGATTGATCGGCTAAGGAACGATATATTTCTTCTCCATCTTCCGTCAACTCACGTGTATACCAATTATCATTCAGGACGCCCTCTTTTCTGAAACGAGCCAGGACCACCCGACGGCAGATTTTTGAGAAAGCATCCACCGCTGGGTCTTGTTCATCTTTTTCTAGATCAACAACATAACCTGTATGATCCTCGGCCTTTTCCCTTTTTTCAGCCAGGACACTTAATTTAACCGCCACCTCATAAAACAAACCTTTAACTAGTTTAATCGCCAATCCATCTTCCGGATAAACTGCTCCCCGAATAGAAATATCGTCCAAACTTTTAACATCGACATAGATTATGTGATTGCCATGGGTTATTAAGTGAAAAAAGTATTTAATGCCACTTATCTTAACTATTTTCGCCTCTTCCACATCTGGATTAAGGTCTGAGGGCAAGACCACTTCTACGTCTTTTATGTGAGCAGAGAGCGTATCCGTGGCCTCTAATCCCAAGACCACGCTTCTCAGATGCTCAAGCAGTCCACCATATTCAATCGTCCGGCGCGCCAGGTAGGCTCGGCTGTCACTTTCGATCTGTTTTAGTTTGTATGCTTCATGACCATTTATCTCTTTTTCTAATTGTTCCCAATAGTTTCGGTTTTGTGCTTCCAACAATTTTGTGGCTTCAGCGAAGATCGCATTTTCTATATTATTTAGTACGTTCTGGAAGTGGCGCTCCTGTTCTTTTCCTTCTATAAGTGCAAACAAAGCCAACAGCGAAAGATATTCATAGATCAGCGGGCCATCCGGGCGGTGATCACCGGCAGGAGAGATTTTTTCCTGATCTAACACACGATAGGTGAATTTGAGCGCCTTTTCCTCATTGCCATCCGTCAAATAAACCTCCAAAGCGCCGGTCTCCGGTATCAGTAAAACAAAGCTCTTTTTGATCTTCAGATTATCGTATGGTTGCGGGGTTTCCGGAAATACATAGGTCCTGCTTTCGCAGTTCCGGCTTTTTATGACCGACCGAAAACCGAGGAATAACGTCTCGCGTACCCGCCTGATCAGCTGAACGACAGAGGGATATTTATTTCCGGGTGAAGCCATCACCTGAGCCAGAAGCGAATCCTTTTCCATTTGGGGTGACCTTTCAGCGTCGATTTGTTTTGCTTCCATTCGTTGCCGGAGTATTCTTACCCTGAGATTCAACAATTCGCGTAGAACCATCCCAGAAAAACCCGGATGTTTGATATCCGGCAAAGGCATTTTGAGCATCAGTTCATAAGCATCTTCACTTCCGCTCTCATATTTGGCATGCAGCGAGAGGTAGCTTAGGATAGGATCAGATGGATCGGGGCAGCGTATCTCCAATGCCCGTGGGACCAAATCCAAGAGCTTATTCTTAACCAGATTGATAATAAGGGTGTGAAACACGGCCTGATCCATTTTCACATGATCGCTTAACGTGTGTTGGTCTTTTTCCAGGACAAATTCGGCCATGCCCCTTACCTTCTCTGGCTCCGCTGCTATATTTTCATATTTCAGACGTCGCGTTGCGACCAGCAGATAGGTATTCGCAGCATATGATTTTATTTCCTCGGTTAAGGTTTGCTTAAATACTGCTTCTGCCAATTTTAACTGGGGTTCGAGCAATCGATCTGCGAATACCTCCTCCAGCATAGTCATCCATAATATCTTTTCTTCAATCCCCTGCGTTAAGAGGTCGATCGTCTGGAGGTATTCCCGAAGCTTCTGCTTGATTTCATTTTGTTTTTCAGGATTTATTAGTTCGTACTTCTGAGATGCGGTCGCCATAAACTGTAAAGCTAAATGTCTTACTTCCCAAACGGGATTGCTTTTTAAGCACTTAAGCGCCTCTTCTATGGTTTCAGCGTATTTTCTTTGGCGAAGGGTCAAATTCCCGCGGTCAAAATATTTTCGCATCGCATCCGGGCTCAGCCAGTCAATGCTTGGTTCCCTTCTTCGCTCGATCCTATCTTTTGTCATACACTATTCCTCTACCTATTTTATCTTCAATAAATCAAAGGAATTTCAATAAAAAGTGGGATATTTGAGGTTGTTGCGAAACGGAAACGGTTTAGCTAATCAGAGAGGATCTTACAGATTTTATTAAGAACTTCAGCGTGGTAAACTTCTTCTTTGGCCAGTTCTTCGTAAAGTTTCTTGGTCTCAGCGTCAGGCGCAGTTTTAGCTTGTTTTAAATAATAATTTTGGGCGTCATTTTCATCCTTGATGGCAATCTGGCAGACTTCAATGTCGCTGGCTTCACGGTCCGGGATATGTTGTTCGGTTAATTGTGAGATGGCAGCGGGCAGCTGATCCTCTTCCCCGGCCTTCAAATCCCTGCCGGCCAATTTCTTAAATTTATTTTTTAGATTCGCATAATGTTTCTCTTCTTGTTTTCTAATCTTTTCCAGCGCTTCTTTCCCGGTGGGATTGCTAATGCGGCGCGCCGCGCGAGCGTAATAAGCGATCGCTTGTTTTTCCGCTTTGAGCGCGACCAAAAGTGGCGTTAAATCGATCTGTTTTTCCATGATTTTTATCATAACTTATTTAAAATAATCTGTCAAATTTAGCTCTAAACGGGATTTGAAGAAGCTGCTAAAATCAGATATACTATCTTTAGCATGCATAAATTTAAGCTCTACACCGACGGAGCGGCACGCGGGAATCCCGGCCCTGCCGGAATCGGGATCGTGATCCAAAAGGGAGATCAGCTCTTGATCGAAGCCTCTGCCTATATCGGCAAAACCACCAACAATGTCGCGGAATATATGGCTTTGATCCGTGGTCTCGAAGAAGCTTTATTGCTGGGGATTAAAGAAATCGATTGTTTTGTGGATTCGGAACTGTTGGCCAAACAGATCCAGGGCGAATATAAAGTGAAAAATGAAGGATTGGTCCCTCTGTACCACCACCTTAAAGAATTAATTAAGAAATTCAAAGCCTTTAATCTTTCCCATACCGTTCGGGAAGGGAACAAGCAGGCAGACAAACTCGCCAATCTCGGCATTGACGAATATGCCTTGAAATCCTCCCCTCTTTTCAGCTAAAATATATAGGGGTAGGTTGGATGATCGCACCTCGACTCCGCCTCGAAAGAGGATCGGCGTCGCTCGGTGAGGAAAGTCCGGACTCCGCAGAGCAGCGTGCTGGATAACGTCCAGTCGGATTAAAATCCGAAGGAAAGTGCAACAGAAAGCATACGGCCGAACTGATCCCTAAAGGATTGGTGGCAAAGGTGAAAACGGGAGGTAAGAGCTCCCGACGGACTGACCGGAGACGGTCGCGTTGTAAACCCCACGCGGAGCAAGACCAAAAAGGACCAGGGTTGCTCGCCCGCTAAAACGTCCGAGTAGGTCGCAATGAGGCCAAGAGTAATCGCGGCCCCAGACAGATGATCATACAAATACAGAATCCGGCTTACAGACCTGCCCCTCGACTCTGCCTCGACTCGTTACGCTCGCTCGGCATCGCTCGGGGCAAGCCCATTACCGAATCCGGCTTGTATCGAGCAACGAATGAAATGAGGAGTTGAGATACTTATAGATCTGCCCACCTATTTATCTATTAAGAATTTATAATTTTCGTTTATCGATTCAAGCGCCAGCTTTACCACTTCTTTTGCCAGCGCTTTGTCATCAGCGGATAATTTTGAATAGTTCTGCAAAAACTCTTGCCGGAAAGTCATAACAATTGCAAGCGTACTGGCTCGCAACTCACTCCAACCATCCTGCGGATGTCCAATAGCCTCAAATTGAGGAAAACCCTCTGCTTTGGGTAAATAATTATATTCACTAAACAAACGTAAGAGACTATCTTTTTTAATTATATAATAACTAACCGGTTCACCCTGTTGATTAGATATTTCATAAACTCTTTCTTCACCGAAATAGTTTAAATCAACCGCCTGAATTGACCGTGCCTTTAATTGTTGGGTTAAAGCTTCACCTTTCGTTAAATGTTGCGCGGATAACACCCGCTCCGTTCCATGCCCCATCATTTCATGATAGGTTTCGGCGATCACCCCCTTCTCTCCATACATTACCAGTGTCCCAATCAGGAAATTTCCCGGCGGGAAAGAAACCCCCTGCTCATATTCTCTCAATTTCAATTCAATCTCAGGAGCATGGCTAACTCCCCTGGTTTTAACTAGAATTTGATATATTTGTTCGATGGTCCCCTCGCTCATTAAGGCGTGTCTTCCCTGCAAAGTTAAGATACCCTTATAATTTCTTTCTTTATCTCTAGCCGTATAATATTCTGGGCTAATTTCTGCTCTAGCCATTTTCCGCTGAAGGTCAAAATATAAATATGAAAGATGAAAAGCAGGCAGACTATTTTTCCCCTTTAACAAGAGAGCATATATTTCATTTAAATTGTAAGTGGAGTATTCAACCCTCTCACAGCGACCTTTTTCATAACAGATTGAATAATCAAAAAAGTTCAATGAATCTCGATCTGTCTCTATAAGCCGTCTCATATCAAACTTGCGAAATTTAAAATGGTAGGCTTTATCCCCTTCCTGGATCTTAATGTTATGACCGTTAACTTCAACTTTAGGTTGCGCTGCCTCATCGGTTGAGATTGATCGGGTTTCGATCTGCTCCGGATTGAATGGGGGCGCAACAAAGTAAACCGCACCGGCCTTTTCCTGAACCGCGTATTGGGTCACGGTCGGCTCATCTAAAGGATACGGAGCACCTTTTATGCATGCATTATTTGTATAATAACCAACTATTTCAACCATCTTAATCCTTCAAATACTATCCTCGCTAAATTTATCGTTCTTTTTCGCAATAAATTTCAATTTTATAAGGAAATAATTGAATAGACGAAAACTTGAAATTATTGGTTTATCTTTACGATAATTTTAAGCAAGATAGAGGGCTTACATGAAAATACCAGCGGTTTCGAATAAACAGCCAACACTGTTGTTAGCAGAAGTCAGAGCACTGCAAGCACACCGGCCGTCAAAGGGCGGGGTGCTTTTGCCGCTGGTCTTGCAGCTGTTTTTTGGCTGCGGTGTCGGGGCGGTCTTCGCCGGCTGCAAATCCAAAAGTGCTAACCCACCAGCTTATGCTCCGGAACGGATCGCTGAAGTGGAGAGCTTCTTCAGGGACCACGCTTTATGCCGGACCTATAAATTGCAAGAAGTTGATGATACCGCTAAAGTCAATCCGCTTACTTTCCCATCCGGTTATAAGGAAGAAATTATCAGGAACGGTTGGGATCTAGCTCTACTGCGGTTGATTCAAAAAGAAGTTGAAAAGGCCAGGATTCCCTTCCTGCTGCCTAAAGTCTGTTTTGCCGTTATGAGCAGCGATAGCGATTCTGTGGGCAGTTTGGAATACAAAGAAAAAGCGGGAATGCTTTCAAGTTTAGTGGTGATTAATCTTTCAGTAAATATTTCTGATTACCAGGACAAAGAGGGCTTTGTTAAGGCGTTACTTCAGCACGAACTTAACCACGCCCGTGATTACGCCTTTTTCCGGTTGCTCGGTAAGAAGAACGCTGACTACGACCAGACCGTTACGGACTTCTTTATCGATCAGGCGATAAATATCTTAAAAGCCAGAGGTCACCGCGTTTCCCGGACCAGGTTCAAAGCCCAACTAAAAGCTTTGGAGGTAAAGATAGAAAAATACCCTGGCAATAAGAAATCTCTCTCTTCTTATCTGGCTGAGATCAGAGCGGAAGAAAAGGCTACCCCCAGCGAGGGAATGTTCTTCTATAGTTATAGTTTACAGGGCAAGTATCAGTCGGATTCCCCTCAAGAAAAATTGTCTACCATTGCATTAGCTTTTGACTTGGTATTGTCTGAGAGGCTGGGCGCCGAAGCTACGGTGGCGGCCATTAAGCCAAAGGCTGCAAAGCTTAGTCAGTTCGATCAAGAGCTTTTTTATCAATGCCGCCATATTTTTGACCTACATTACGAAGTGTCAAAAAGAGCCATCGACTACGCCACCATTCCGACCACCAAACTGCCACCGTTGATCGACTTTTAATTCGGCGGTTCACACACCAAATAATTTCCCTGGTAGTATGCTATAATAAATCAAATAAATGGCCCAAGAAATAATCAAAGTTTCAAATTTAACCAAGAAATTTAATAAGCTCACGGCAGTTGATGGAATTTCTTTTTCAGTTATCCAGGGAGAAATCTTCGGTTTCTTGGGTCCAAACGGCGCAGGAAAATCAACCACCATCAACATTCTCTGCACAATTTTAAAACCAACCTCAGGGACTGCCATTGTTACCTGCTGCGATGTTACCCATGAACCACATCGGGTAAGAAAAGAAATCGGTATCATCTTTCAAGACCCCTCACTGGATGACAGATTGACCGCCGAGGATAATCTGCGCTTCCATGGCTATCTCTACCATATGCCTTTAAAAATAATTGATAATCGCATTGCGGAAGTGCTAAATCTGGTCGAACTTTATGATCGAAGAAAAGAATTTGTCAGGAAATTTTCTGGCGGAATGAAACGGCGTTTGGAGATCGCGCGCGGGCTTATGCATCAACCCAAATTGTTATTTCTGGATGAGCCTACCCTTGGTCTTGATCCCCAAACTCGGGCGCATATCTGGGACTATATTCTAAAAACGAGGAAGGAAACCGGTCTCACCATTTTTATGACTACCCATTATATGCAGGAAGCAGAGGTTTGCGACCGCACCGCCATTATCGATCACGGAAAGATAATTGATCTGGATACGCCCGCAAACTTAAAGCAAAAATATCAGGAATCGACCCTGGAAGGCGTGTTTTTAAAACTTACCGGTAAGGAAATTCGCGCACAGGCGGGAGAATCGGCCTGGACGCAGTGGATGAGGAGACCGTAATGGGAGATCTCTGGGCAGTTTATATTCTCTGGTTGAGAGACTTAAAACGCTACTGGTATGATAAGGCCCGTTTTTTTGCTTCCTTTGGACAACCCATCTTATTTTTATTTGTCCTGGGGTCGGCGCTCTCTCCCAGCTTCACCGGTCCCAAGGGGGTAACCTTTTCTGAATTCATTTTTCCCGGGATCATCACCATGACCGTGCTTTTTACTTCCATTTTTTCCGCCATTTCCATTGTCTGGGACCGGGAATTTGGTTTTCTGAAAGAGGTGCTGGTCGCACCTATTTCTCGCTGGTCAATCGTGATCGGCAAGGCTTTCGGTGGTTCAACCGTCGCCCTCTTACAGGGCACCTTCATGCTGATGCTGGCACCTTTGATCGGCGTCCATTTATCGATTTTACAATTTTTCCAGATTTTGATCGCCATGTATATCATCGCTTTTGCCATGAGCGGCCTGGGGATTGCCATCGCCGCGCGTATGAAAGAAATGGAAGGCTTTCAGATGATCATCAATTTCATCATCATGCCCCTTTTCTTCCTCTCCGGAGCCCTTTTCCCGCTCAAAAACCTACCGGCCTGGCTGACCGCTTTGACCAATTTAGACCCGCTCACCTATGGGGTTGACCTGATACGCGGCCTGATGTTGAACCTCAATACTTTTCCCCTGGTTTACGATTTGCTGATCATGCTTGGCTTTAGCCTGGTTATGCTGGCAATCGCGGTATTGGAATTCAGCTCTGTAGAATAGACCTATTGGCGGTGGTAATCCTGGAGCGCTTTGACCTTAAAACCTTTTTTCTTGGCGGCTTCGATACCATTGATGGCCGCCTGCGCCCCGGAAAGAGTAGTAATTAGAGGAATACCGCGCATGACCGCTCCGGAGCGGATCTTGGCCTCATCCGCTTTTTGCTTTTTGATCTCCGAGGGAGTGTTAATAATTAAACTGATTTCATTGTTGATCATCAGATCCGTTACATCCGGCCGCCCCTCGCCGATACGCGACACTTCCTGCACCTCAATCCCATTGTTTCTCAAAACTTCGGCGGTGCCGGTGGTCGCTACAATCTTAAATCCCAGGTCCACCAGTTTCTTTACAATAAAAACGATATTGCGTTTATCCCGGTCTTTTACCGAAATGAAAACTTTTCCCTCCAGCGGTAGCTTCTGCCCCGCCGCCATCTGTGATTTCATGAAAGCCGTACCAAAATCCGCATCGATCCCCATGACCTCTCCGGTTGACTTCATCTCCGGTCCCAGTACCGTGTCCACCCCGGGAAAGCGATTAAAGGGGAAAACCGCCTCTTTGACGGAAAAATGCTTGACCTCTACTTCTTTAATTCCCATGCCCTTGAGGGTTTTACCGATCATGACTTTAGTGGCCACTTTTGCCCAGGGAATACCGGTGGCTTTGCTGACAAAGGGAACGGTGCGGGAGGCACGCGGGTTCACCTCCAGGACGAACACCTTGTTGCTCTTGATGGCAAACTGGATATTCATCAAGCCTTTGACTTTTAATTCTTTGGCCAAAGCATAACTATTTTTCTTGATCGTTTCGATAATGTTTTTACTCAGGGAAAAAGCGGGAATGGAACAGGCAGAGTCACCGGAGTGAATCCCCGCCTCTTCAATGTGCTCCATGATGCCGCAGATCACCGTTTCTTTGCCATCCGCGACACAATCCACATCCACTTCGATGGCATCTTCTAAAAATTTATCCACCAGGATCGGATGCTCGGGAGAGACCTTGATCGCCTTTTGCATATATTCGTCCAGCTCCTCTTCCGCGTAAACCAGTTGCATGGCCCGCCCGCCCAGCACATAGGAAGGGCGCACCAGGACCGGGTAACCGATCTTTTTGGCAATTTTTTTAGCTTCTATTTTTGAGGTAGCGGTGCCATTAGGCGCCTGATTTAGCTTTAACTTCCTGATCAGGGCGGCAAAAAGCTTGCGGTCCTCGGCTTGATCAATCGATTTGGGAGAAGTGCCGATGATTTTTACCCCAGCCCCTTCCAAACCCAGCGCGATATTCAGGGGGGTCTGTCCGCCAAACTGGACAATCACCCCGTCCGGTTTTTCTTTTTCAACAATATTCAAAACATCCTCCACCGTTACCGGCTCAAAATATAAACGGTCAGAAGTATCGTAATCGGTCGAAACCGTTTCCGGATTGGAATTGACCATGATCGATTCATACCCCTCTTCGCGCAGGGCAAAGGAGGCATGGCAGCAGCAGTAATCAAATTCGATTCCCTGGCCGATACGGTTGGGACCACCGCCCAAGATCATGACCTTTTTCTTTTTGGAAACGCGAATCTCATCTTCCATTTCATAAGTGGAATAATAATAGGGCGTATATGCCTCAAATTCAGCCGCACAGGTATCGACCAGCTTATAAACTGGCGCAATCCCATTTTCCTGGCGAATTTTCCGTATTTCCTCTTCCGTCTTTCCCGTAAGCTGAGCCAGCTGCCGGTCAGAAAAGCCAAGCTGCTTGGCCATAAAAATCTCATCCTTTGATTTTAAAAACTCATCCTTACCCTTTTTGATCCGCAGCTCCTCATCGAGGATCTGTTTAATGTTGTGTAAAAACCAGCGGTCAATCTTCGAAAATGCGTAAATCTCATCCAGGCTCATCCCCGACTGGAGAGCATATTTAATATAAAAGATCCTTTCCGGATTAGGATTGATCAATTTTGGCTGAATTAATTTTGGGTCAAACTCATCTTTCCCGTCGGCACCCAGCCCCGCGCGGCCGATTTCCAGCGAGCGCAAGCCCTTCTGCAGCGCTTCCTTAAAAGTACGCCCGATCGCCATCGTCTCCCCCACCGATTTCATGGAAGTCCCGATAATCGGTTCGGCATCCGGGAACTTTTCAAAAGTGAAACGCGGAATTTTCACCACACAGTAGTCGATGGTGGGCTCAAAAGAGGCCGGCGTTTCTTTGGTGATATCATTCGGAATCTCATCCAGGGTATAACCGACCGAAAGCTTGGCGGCGAATTTGGCGATCGGGAAACCGGTGGCCTTGGAAGCCAGCGCGGAAGAACGCGAAACGCGCGGGTTCATTTCGATGATCACCATGCGGCCGTTATCCGGATGCACCGCAAATTGGATGTTCGACCCTCCCGTTTCCACGCCGATCTCACGGATGGCGGCGATCGCCTGATCGCGCATCTTCTGGTATTCGCGATCGGTCAGCGTCTGGGCGGGAGCCACGGTGATTGAATCACCGGTGTGCACGCCCATCGGGTCAAAGTTTTCAATCGAGCAAATGATCACCACGTTGTCTTTTTTATCCCGCATCACTTCCAGCTCATATTCTTTCCAGCCGGTTAAATCCTCTTCGATCAAGATCTGGGAAATTGGCGAAAGTTCTAAGCCGAGTTTGGCAACTTTTTCAAACTCTTCGCGATTATAGGCCACTCCCGATCCGGTCCCGCCCAGGGTAAAAGCAGGCCGGATAATGACCGGCAGCCCGACATGTTCAAGCACTTTCCTGGCATCTTCCATGGTTTTAGCATAACCGGAACGCGGAAGGTCCAGTCCCGCCTTTTGCATAGCGACCTTAAACAGCTCTCGATCTTCCGCTTTTTTTATGGATTGAATATTTGCCCCGATCACCTCCACCCCAAATTTTTCCAGCACCCCCATCCCATCTAGCGCCACCGCGGTGTTCAAGGCGGTCTGCCCGCCCAGCGTGGGTAATAAAGCCTCCGGTTTTTCTTTCTCAATAATCTTAGCGCACATTTCGGGAGTGATCGGTTCAATGTAGGTCCGATCCGCCATTTCGGGATCGGTCATGATGGTGGCGGGATTGGAATTTATCAGGACAACCTTATAGCCTTCTTCACGCAGAGCTTTGCAGGCTTGCGAACCGGAATAATCAAATTCGCAGGCCTGGCTTATAATAATCGGCCCCGCTCCTATTATCATTATCTTCTTGATATCTGTTCGTTTAGGCATTTTATCTAATGACCAATGTCCAATGACAAATGACAAATGTATGTATTAACTCGCATTCCTTGCTCGTTAATATCATCTTATTAATACCCTTTTTTCTCTCGCGCTTTATTTATAATCGCGCTAAGAACTTTTTTAATTTCTCCAGCTTCATTGATCAAATCATCGAGTTGCACAAGGTTATCCTTATGATGTACCAATTCTGCTTTTTTGATTAACTGCAGCCAATATACCGTTTCCCTTGCCTCCTTACGCGCGATCGTTACTTTATTGATAAAATCAGCTTTAGAAGATGCCCCATCGGCCTCTTCCATATTTGCACCGATTGATGTGCCTGAACGTATCAACTGCTTAAACAAAACCGCCCCCCCCACCGTCTTCGGCAGTTTATCGGAAAACTTCAGTATTCCAACCCCAAACTCTAACGCTCTATCTTGGATTTGCACCCTATTAAACCTCTTTTAAATGACAAATAAATGTCTGCCTCCAGCATATTAATAACGTCGCCGCAGGCGACACCTTCATTTGACATTGGTCATTTGACATTATTATTATCCATCATTTCCGCAAATTGTTTAAATAGATAAATCGCGTCATGTGGTCCCGGCCCAGCCTCGGGATGGTATTGCACCGAAAAGATCGGCAGTTTCTTGTGTGCCATTCCCTCCACCGTTTGATCATTTAGGTTGATATGGGTTAAATCAATCTCATCCGTCGGTAAAGTGGCAATGTCCACCGCAAAACCATGGTTCTGCGCGGTGATCGCCACTTTTTTGGTGCGCAGGTCCATCACCGGCTGATTCCCCCCGTGATGACCAAATTTGAGTTTATAAGTTTTACCCCCCAGCGCCAGCCCCAGGAGCTGGTGGCCGAGACAGATCCCGAAAATAGGAAATTTACCGATCAGCTTTTTTATGTTTTCAATCGCGTAGGTTACCGCCGCCGGATCGGCCGGACCGTTCGAAAGGAAGATCCCATCCGGGTTCATCTTTATCACTTCTTCCGCCGGATAAGCAGCCGGTAAAACCGTCACCTCCGCGCCAATCGATTGCAGATGATAGAGAATATTAAATTTTATCCCATAATCATAAGCCGCGACTTTATAATTGATGGGAACTTTATTCTCTTTATCCGCCCAGGGCGAACTATTCCAAACGTACGGTTCACGACAGGTAACCACCTTGACCAAATCTACTCCCTCGACCCCAGCACTTTCTTTTGCTTTCCGGATTAAATTTGCTTCATCAAAATCTGCGGTTGAGATCACACCTTTAAGAGATCCCTTTACCCGCAAACGTCGGGTAAGCATGCGGGTATCAATCCCTTCAATCCCGATGATATTATTTTCTGCCAGGTAAGCTCCCAGACGGTTGGTCGAACGGAAATTGGAAGCGATTTCTGAATTTTCTCGAACCACAAAAGCCTCGACTTGTGGTTTGGCTGATTCGACGTCTTGCGGATTTACGCCATAGTTGCCGATCAGCGGATAGGTCATGGTCACGATCTGGCCTTTGTAGGAGGGATCGGTCAGGATTTCTTGATAACCGCTGAGTGAGGTATTAAAAACGACTTCGCCGGTCTTTTCGCCTTCGGCCCCAAAAGACTTCCCATAGAAAATCGTTCCATCTTCAAGCGCCAGTACTGCTTTCCCCATTTGAGTTTATCCGCGTCATTATATCGAAAATAGGAAAGGTTGGCAAGCTCGGATAATTATGTTAAAATTACCCAAAAGCGAAGGAAGTGAAAGAGCATGAACGAAAGCCTACTTGATCGCATCATCCGGATAGTTATCGGTGCCGCCTGTCTTTTGCTCGCCGCCTATCTTCCCCTACCGATATTTTTTACTGCTATTTTCACTGTGGCGGGAATTTATCTGGCCATCAGTGGCCTGACCGGGAATTGTATCATCTACTGGATCCTGGGGATTAAAACGCGTTAGAGTTGGTTGAGGTCATAAATTAACTGGGTTAATCTGCCAAAATCCTTCCGTTTGATACGCAGGCAGATCCGGGGCAGCTGTAACCATTCTTTATCACGCACCTCTTCCGGCAAAGGCCCGCTCGGCTGCATCTCGCCATCAATGATGTCCTGATATTTCTGGCTCAGCTTTTTTAAGGCGCTAACCGGGACCTTTCGATTCAGGCGGATCACCGCAATTTCCCGCCCAAATTTCAGGGAGTGGTAATTGCGATAGAAATGTTTGATCTCTTTGATTGCGGCCTCAACTGAATCTACGATTTTAAAAAAATCCAGGTCATCTTTCTCCAGGTAACCCTGCGAGAGCTCTTCTTTCAAATACCTGAACCAATTCTTCCAATAGGTCTTTCCCGGCGTCTCAATGAAAATAACCGGACGGGGCGGTGTTTTTCCGGTCCGCAACAGGGTTAACACCTCAAAACCCTCATCATGGGTGCCGAACCCACCCGGAAAAAGGACGGTGGCGTCTGATTCTTTGATGAAAGCTAATTTTCGCGTAAAAAAGTAGCGGACATTGACCAATTTTTCAGAAAGACGTGCATAGGGATTCGCTTTTTCTTCGCCGGCGATCTGGATCTTCACCGCAAACCCCTCTTTACCCGCACCGCAATTGCCCGCCTCCATCACCCCGCCCCCTCCGCCGGTGATCACCATATAACCCTCCTCTACCATTCTTTTGGCGAAGGTCAGCGCCATTTTGTATTCCGGACTTTTCGGAGGACTGAGGTGCGAACCGAAAATAACCACCTTCCTGACGGCGCGAAACGGAGCAAAAGTCTTAAAAATGTAGCGCAGCTCTTTCAGCGCAACGTTGATCAAAAACAGGTCTTTATTCTCGGTTTTATCCAAACTGAGCTTAATGACACTGGTAAATAACTCACGGAAATAATGGCGGTTATGGGGTGTCCCGTACTTTTGGGCAAGATCATCGATGATCTTATCCGTGTGGGCATCGCCGGTTATATAGTGTTTACGTTCCATTTATTCCTCCATCCTTTCCACGCCGTGTTCCACCGTTTCCGCCAGGTAACTGCGGGGATAAGCTTCCTTAACTATCCCCAGGATTCTTTCCGCTTCGGCTTTTTGTTTTACTTTTCCAAAAACGGTCGGGCCCGAACCCGACATCTGCGCCTCTGAACAACCAAGTCTCATTAGCTTTTCCTTGATCTCGGTAATCACCGCATGTTCTGAAACCACCACCGGCTCCAGATCGTTTTGGATCTCTCCCGCAACCGGCAGATGCATCTCGTCAAAGGCCGCATAAGCCCACCGGGTCGAAACATGGATCTCCGGGTTGATTAGTATAATGTAAGTCTTGGGCCACGGCTCCAGCTTTTCCACTTTTTCTCCCCGTCCGGTAACCAGACAGGTGCCCCCCACCAAACAAAAGGGAACATCCGATCCCACCTCCGCCCCGAGCGTGGATAGTTCTGCTTCAGAAAAAGGTCCTTTTGCCATTTGATTTAAGCCCCACAGCACGGCTGCCGCATCCGCCGACCCCCCAGCTAATCCCGCCGCAATGGGGATATTTTTTTGCAGATGAATTTTAACCCCGGCCTTCGCCTTCTGCTTTTTAAAAAATATTTCCGCCGCCTTAAAAGCCAGGTTTCTTTTATCGGTGGGCAGGTTTTGATTATCCGTCATCAGTTCAATGCCCGCCGCCGGAAGCAAAGTGAGGTAATCACAGAGGGAGATCGATTGCATCACCGACTCAATATTGTGGAAGCCATCCGGCTGTTTTTCGAAAACACGCAGTGAAAAGTTGATCTTGGCGTAAGCCTTAAGCTTCATCGATTTGGAGAGTGTTCAATAGGTCAGGCTTTCGATTGATTAAATTTAAAAACCAGTCTTGATTTTTTCCTGGCGGCTTTATTTTTATGGATAATTCCCTGTTGCGCTGCTTTGTCAAAAAGGGAGATGGCTTTCTTTACCAGATCTCCAACCTCTTTGGCTTTGTTGAGAATGGCTTTTCGGGCTAGTTTTTCAGTTTTTTTAAGCAAACCCATTACTTTGAGATTCCTGGCCTTACGCTTTTTGGCATGTCTGACGTTTTTTATCCCCGATTTTAACCTCTTCATTATCTCCTCCTCAATTGTTGGTAAACTTTTTTCTTTGAGCTTGACATCATATCATAATCTGCTTTATCATATCAAGCACTTTGAGCATTCAAGAATGGTTCAGTCGGCAAAAAGAAGAAAAAGAAGGGACCTATCAGCGCGAAAGACTGGATATTCCCGGTAATTTATGGGTCAAGTGCTTTAACTGCCACGCGGCCATCTACAGCCGTGACCTGGAAGAAAATCTAAAGGTCTGCCCGAAATGCAACTACCATTTTAAACTCACCGCCCGGGAAAGGCTGGACCAGCTCTTAGATGAAAAGAAGTTCAAAGAGATCGACCCCAAAATAATATCCAGAAATTTCCTGAACTTCACCGATTCCAAATCCTATACCGACCGCATTACGGAAGCCATGAAAAAATCGGGCTTAAATGATGCGATCATCACCGGCCTCGGTAAAATTGGCGGCATCGAAACGGCCCTCGGCGTAATGGATTTTTCTTTCATGGGGGGAAGCATGGGATCGGTGGTCGGAGAAAAGGTCGCCCGCCTGATCGAGCTGGCGGTAGAAAAGAAGATCCCGGTGATTATCTTTTCTTCCTCCGGCGGGGCGCGCATGCAGGAAGGGATCATGTCCCTGATGCAAATGGCGAAAACTTCGGCGGCGCTGGGAAGACTGCGCGAAAACAGCCTGCCCTATATCTCGGTCATTACCGATCCCACTACCGGCGGCACCACCGCCAGTTTCGCCATGCTGGGGGATATAAACCTGGCCGAACCCGGGGCGCTGATCGGTTTCGCCGGACCGCGGGTCATTGAACAAACGATCCGGCAAAAACTGCCGCCGGGTTTCCAACGCTCCGAATATTTATTGCAACACGGCATGCTGGACATGGTCTGCGAACGCAAAAAGCTAAAAGAGACCCTGATCACACTCTTAGGGTGGTTCCATGAAGTTTGAAAAGAAAAATCTGCTGGAATTTGAAAAACCGTTGCTGGAGCTCAGCGAAAAGCTGGAAAAGCTAACGGCCCTGGCGGCCTCCGGCAAAATGGACATGAGCGAAGAGATCAAGATGATGGAAAAGCGCATTGAGTTGATGCGCCGGGATATTTTTTCAAAACTAACTCCCCTGCAAACTGTTCAGGTCTCCCGCCACATCCTCCGCCCTACCACCTTAGATTACATCCAGCACATTTTTGAAAATTTTGTGGAGCTGCACGGGGACCGTTATTTTGGTGACGACCCGTCACTGGTAGGCGGCTTCGCCAAGTTGAATGGCCGTTCGGTAACGGTCATTGGACATCAAAAAGGGAAAACCACCAAAGAAAATATCGCGCGTAATTTTGGTATGGCCAATCCGGAGGGTTACCGAAAAGCGTTAAGGATCATGCGTTTGGCGGAACGTTATAATAAACCGATCATTTCTTTGATCGATACTCCGGGCGCTTATCCGGGTATCGGCGGCGAAGAACGCGGACAGGCTGAGGCGATCGCCAGAAATTTAAGAGAGATGGCCGAGCTGACCGTGCCCTTTATCGCCGTCGTCACTGGAGAAGGCGGTTCGGGAGGCGCGCTGGGAATTGGGATGGGGAATCGCGTGTTAATGCTGGAATATGCTATTTATTCGGTGATCTCGCCCGAAGGCTGCGCTTCGATCTTGTTCAGGAACGCGGCGCGCGCCAACGAAGCGGCGATAGCGATGAAAATTACCGCTCCCGATTTATTGGTCTTAAGTGTGATCGATGAAATAATAAAAGAACCGATTGGCGGCGCGCACAATGATCCCGAGCTAGCATCTAATTATATTAAGGCTGCTGTAATAAAGCAGCTTGATCCTTTGCTTTCACTTTCACCGCGTGAGTTGATCGCGGATCGCTACAACAAGTACCGCAAAATGGGAATCTTCATCGAAGAGTAGATCAAAATGCCTCGACCCTCTGATTATACCCAACCCTCCAAAGGCGGGCAAGCGCCATCTGGGGACGGGGGACGAGGGACGGGGAACTAGGGACTGAGGGACTGGGGAATGGGGAATGGGGAACGGGCAAGTCCCGCGAAACTCAGGGCAAGTCTACTTGATATCTATAAGCTCATAAGCCTTGGTACATTCTCATCCGGATATTAGGATCAATAGGCTCCGGTATAAACTCTCTGGCATCAGGATTAATAATGGTATAATCCCGGCTGCGCCGGATATATTTGCCCTTCTCATTAAAATAGCGAAGATAGGCTTTGACCTCCCGGTTATCGCGATGCAGGAAGATCCGGAAATAAGTCCCACCCAGCCCGATAGTGCAGTGTTCCCCTCCGCGAGCATCACAATTTTGAGGCCATTCTTTTCCTTGTGGATCAATAATATAGAGGCTTACATATTTAACATCTTTGGGTAGCCTTAAAATCCTAAAATTGAGCTCATAAGCTTTGGTGTTCTTATCACTTGGAGCACGCGCCGCCTCATCCGGGTAACCCATCTGTCCTCTGGTCGGCCCGTCAATCTTAAATGTCTGTTCTCTCTTCAGCGATTCAATGAAGACTGGATCAACCCGCCTTTTATATTCAATCTGTTTGAGCAAGCGTTCTATCATTTGTTTAACCGGAGTTTCTTCTTTGTTCTCCTGAACGTATTTTTTTAGATCGTCTTCAAGGTCATACTTGTATTTTTCCAAGAAAGCCTCTACCCGGCGCAGGCCTTGCCGGCTAAGCTTTCCGTTTTTTTGCAGCCTGTCGGCAAACTCCAGCATCATTTTTCCTGCCCCGAAGCCAAAAGACGGAAGATTTTTGCAAACGTAAGGCAAAACATGCTCATTCCCATGTTTTAGCAGGATCTCCATCGTCTTCTCTCTATGAGATGAATTTTGAATTACATCCATCAATCGGGCATCGGTTGCTGCTCTTTTGGTTAACATTTTGAAAGCAGCCCAAGAGACCGATCTCAAGTTGCTACGGTCTAATTCCTTCAGCTGGTCATTTGAAATTCCCTGCAAGCTTGGAAGACCGTTTGCAACAAAATCGTTTAACATATTAGAATAGTTAAATCCTTTTTCATTCTTCATTTTATCTACCGCCCGCCTCAAAAAATCCTGATCGAGCGAGAAGTTCTTAGCATAAATTTCCATGGAAAGCCCTTTTAATCTAAAATCTGTTCCATCATCAAAGATCAGGCCGGCCAGCAGCTCCTGTGTAGCGGCTTTGTTTGCCGCCAATACTTTTATCGCCGCCATGCGCCAGCCGCTCCTGATCTCTTGCTGGCTGGCGATCTGTCGGAGTGCTGCAAAGTGTATCTGATTTGAAAAAAGCGACATCAATTCGATCACGATTTCGACCTTGCCTGAAGCATAAGAAGTATCCGCTGTGGATTTTTTTTGTATAATATCTTCCAGGACACGGCTCAAATATTGCGTCCCTTCTAACTTTACTGCTCCGACGGCGCCCGGTCCTAACTTGGACAGTTCTTTTAAAGCTTGCTGTTTAGACGCGGCATCGATCCCATCATCCTTCAAGATCCGCATAATAACTGAGGCGGCTTTTAAACCGAGGGCTGACAGGCCTTCGATTTTGATCTTGCCCGGCGCAACGGTCATCAGATAGCGCCAGCATTCCACCGGGGTTATTTTCCCGTCCCCATCGAAATCGAACGACTTGTTATATTTTTCTTCTTTCACTCCGAATCTGTACCACCGATTTTCTTCGATCACACCGTTGGAGTTTTTATCATCAAAACCAAAATAGTCAAAGAGTCTCTGCGTTTCTGGATCGATAGTTGGTTTAATATCTGAATTGGGGGTACACCCTAAGATACCAAACACCGCATTTAATGAAGTCATTTTATCTCCTCCTGTTATCTTTTACCTTGTCAAAATTCTTATCACAGAGACTTACTGCTCTAGTTAATTATCGCTATCAATGTACTAAAATTTCACACTTTTTATGAAAAATATGATAAAAATCGACTCGCAAGACATTAACAATATTTAAACCAGCGGAGAGTTCCTAGACTATGCCAGCAGTGTCAAATACGGATCATTTCGGGGGTAAACATGCATCGCGTCCGCGCTTTGCACTTTGTTCTCAAGCTCTTCTTGCCTTATCAATCAATATACCTCACTACATATATCTTATCCACAACCCCGTTCTTTAAATGGAAATTAATCCTCGAGAGCTCTCCTTCGTAAAGTATATTTCCCCGGTTCAGCTCAGCCGGTTTCCCGAGTATTGCCAGGATATTTTCTTTTCCGTCCCCCACCCTAAGGCCGTTCTTAAGAGGGTATTTATCGCTCAAGATATTTTCCTGGAAAATGAAGTCCCTGTCATTTTCAGTGGCGTGATAAATCTCAAACCCGATCTCTTCATAAACGAAGCCGATTATTTCGTCGGCCACTTTGGGGTTATGCAAGTTTTTTACTTTTTCTTTGGTTATTTTCTTGGGCTCACCAAAGCGTCTGATCAGTTCTTGCCGGTTATTCCCATAATGGGTGAGCATTTCATCGACTGTGTCTGTGACCTTATCGGTTTGCCACGGCTGCGGCTGGACGTTTTGCGATCTTGCATAATAGAACAGGACAGCGGCAACGCAAAGGGTTAAAACAAGCAGCAGCCATATCAGATATTTTTTCGGCATGCAATAATTTTACATCAACTATTATTAATTACAACTAAACAGGTGCGTGGGATGCGGGACGAGGGATGAGGGATTTGTATTCATGATTGCGATAAAATAAGAATGCCTCTGCCCCTGTATCATCCAAAATCATTCAGGACCTAACAATCTTCCTCACAGAAAATCGGTGCTATTTAATAAAGTGGTGGGCTTTAAAAGAAGATTGAAATAACCTCCAAAATATTACGATTAATATATGGAGGACAAATGGCAATTAGAATTAATTTTGGTAACTGGGGATTCGCCCATCCTATAGGACCGAGCCGGACTGCGGCCAGCCCGGGCGGAAGCTTGTCGGCGTCAAGCGGAGTTGGTCCAACCCCACCTGTTAGCGGGCAAGTCAGACTAGCGGATCAACTGGGTATAAAGATGGTAACGATCCCCGCCGGGGAGTTTATTTTCCAGGGGATTCCCGGGGTCAGGCACAACGGCTTTAAGATCGCGGAAACCGAATTCACCAACGGTCAATTTAAAAGACTACTTGAGTTAATGCCGGACGAGCTGGCAAGAATTGTTAAAGATCCGCAAAAAAAACTGGAAAGCTCACTTGCGGCGGTTGACCCAAATTACAAAGAGGAAGCCGAGGATTGTCCGATGGTGGGTTTAAGTCAGATAGAATACGCCGGCATCGCCAAACTGTTGGGGCTTCGATTGTTAACCGAGCTGGAATGGGAAAGAGCGGCGGCAGGAAAGGATGGGCGAGCGTATTCATTCGGTAATCAATTTGATCAAAGCAAAGTAACCTTTAATGGAAAAGGGACCAGGAGCGTCTATGCACATCGAGATGCGGCTACTCCGGAAGGGGTATTTGATCTATCGGGAAACGTTTGGGAATGGACGAGTTCACATATTGGCAAAATCTATTTACATGACCCCAAAAATCCTCGATTTCCGCAAGCAGGTGCGAATATGATCCTGCGCGGCGGAGCTTGGAATCGCGACATTGAAAGAATTTTTCAGGCCGCATATCGTTATGCCGATCTCCCTGAATTTCAGTACGACAGTGTTGGTGTCCGTTTCGCTGAAGACATTTAACCAGATCCAGGAAAGATTTAAGTTATCGGCCGCGCTTGTGAAGAATCCGCAGGCTAACATCCGCAATGGTTTTCGGTTAAAATAAAATGCCTCGACCCCTCTGTCATCAAACTATTCAGGGTCGGACAATCACTCTGATTATACCCAACACCATCCATGGTTGCAAGAAAAAGGATTTAAATAGAATGTAGATCATCAAAAAATCGCTCCTCGCGGCCCCACACCCCGCTCGGAGCGATTTTTGGTGTAGATTGCTTTTCAATGGTGCTATAATTAGGCCAACATTCAACTAAAACCACAAAAATGAGATTAACTGAAAACGAAAAACGAGATGCTATAAAGCTCATTCAGGAAGGCAAGCCTCTACCGGATAAATACCGTTTCCTTTTATTTAGTGGCGATCGGGAAGTTGAGCTGGTTTGGAACGGTAAAACACAGGAGGTCTGTAATCTTGTCCTGCCATTTCAAACCATTGAACATATTGATGAGCCAAGAACCAAAAAGATTGAAAAAGGCAAAGACCAGTTGTCCTTATTTGATACATCCGGAAGACAAATTCGTGGGTGGACGAATAAGCTCGTTTGGGGAGACAACAAACTAATCTTATCCTCCCTCAAAAATGGCCCTATGCGGCGTGAGATTGAAAAACAGGGCGGATTAAAGCTTATCTATATTGACCCCCCATTTGATGTCGGATCTGATTTTTCAATGGATATCGAAATTGGGGACGAGTCATTTACTAAAAAACCATCGGTTATTGAAGAGGTTGCTTATCGCGATACCTGGGGTAAAGGGGCGGATAGTTTTATTGCAATGATTTATGAGCGACTAAAGCTTATGCATGGGCTTTTAGCAGATGATGGCTGCATTTATGTTCACTGTGATCATCGAGTTAATAGCTATATCAGAATGGTATTAGATGAAATATTTGGGGAAAATTCTTTTAAAAATGAGATTGTATGGTATTACGAAACATATCAAGGCGCAGTTAAAAACTATTATCCGAGAAAACACGACATCATATTTTTCTATACAAAATCAGATAAGTATGCATTTGAACTGCAATATACGGGCAACCCCGAAGACTCAATTAATTACAAGAGATGGAAAGATTACATTGTTGATGGCAATAAAATAATGGGGTCAAATTATCCTAAAACTGACTCAAGATTTACGGCGAGATTAAAAAAATGGATTAAAGATAACAAAAGGCAGCCAAAGGCAGACGACGTTATATTTGAAGTAAAGACTATGGCCGCTAATTCGGTATGGAAGGATATAAAGCCCGTTGACCCAAAAGATATGTCCGAAAAATTAAATTATCCTACCCAGAAACCGGAAGCGCTTATAGAAAGGATAATCAATGGATCAACAAAACAAGGCGATCTCGTCGCTGATTTATTTTGTGGTTCTGGCACTGCTTTAGCTGTGGCAGAAAAGCTTGGTCGGAAATGGATAGGTTCTGACCTAGGACGATTTGCAATACATACTTCACGAAAACGACTTATACAGGTTCAAAGAGAAATGAAGCAAGCAGGAAAGGATTTTCGAGCATTTGAGATACTTAATTTGGGTAAATATGAGCGCGAACAATATGTGAATGTAGATATTGACCTCAGAGAGAAGGAAAAACAGCAAATACTCGAAAACAAAGAAAAACAATTTATTGAATTAATTCTTTTGGCCTATAGTGCTCAAAAGATTGACTCTTTTAATTCTTTTGTTGGCAAAAAGAGGGATCGCCTTGTCGCAATTGGGCCAATTGATACCCCTGTGTCAGCAGCTTTTGTTGATACCGCAATAAAAGAGGCTAGAGAAAAAGGCATTACAAAGTTTGATGTTCTTGGCTTTGATTACGAAATGGGAATTGATTTTTCGGAACTGCGTTCTCAAGGTGTCGATGTCCAGTTTAAGATCATCCCTCGTGAGGTCTTTGATCGTAGAGCTGTCGAAAAAGGTTATGTGAAATTTTATGACGTTGCGTATATAGATGTAAGACCTATCGTAAAAGGCAAAGGGAACAACAAAACTGTCAGCGTTGAGCTTTGTGATTTTAGCGTATTTTATAATCAGGATAATACCGGCGAGATCGAAGAAAGCCTAAAGCCTGGGGGCAGTAAGATTAAAGTTGAAAACGGGAAGGTTATAAAGCTCTTTAAAGAGAAGGGTTCGGATATTATTAAGGAAGAAGTGTTGACAACAAAATGGGCCGATTGGGTTGATTATTGGGCCATTGATTATGATTTTCAAAACCGCAAGGAGGTTGTTCTCTCAATAGATCCCAAAACGAATAAGGAAAAAGAGGAATGGACTGGTGGATACATATTTGAAAATGAATGGCAGTCTTTTAGGACAAAAAAGGACAGAAAGCTTGATCTTGTGTCTGCAGAGAAAGAGGTTTCAAGGGGGCGAAGAAAGATCGCAGTAAAAGTGGTTGATATTTTTGGCAATGATACTACTAAGGTAATAGAGGTGAATATATAAATGAATACGAATTATGATGGCAATAAGTCTTTAATTATTGAGAAGTTAAAGGATAAAATGCCAAATATGAAGTGCCCATTATGTTCTGGTTCGGACTTTGTTCTGGGTGACGGGTATTTTGCGCATGATATACAAAGTGACCTGCAAAGTAGACAGATGGGCGGTAAAAATGTGCCAACAATATTTGTGATATGTAAGAAATGTGGATACTTATTAGAGTTTTCTGCTGGAATCTTGGGATTGTTGCCCAAGAAGGAGGCGGAGAATAAATGAGTATACTCGAAACTGTAAATCAAGAGAGTGAGTCTGTATATGTCTTTCCGAAATCAGAAGAAATTATTATTGGCAAATCTGATCTTCAAATACAATTCGATAAATTCAAGGCAAAGATAAGGGCCTCATTCTCGGTCTACGACCTAATAATTATCGTTTCATTGTGGGCGCCTACAATAAGTAGTGATTTTAAAATTATGTTTGGGATATCAAGCAGCTCTATTAAGGCTGGTTATATTGTATTTTCACTGATGATTACAATGTTTTTAATTATATCAAAGATATTCAACAGAGACAGAAATACAAGTATTGACTCGGAAATAATGGCAAATAATATATTAGAAAAGTGCCAAAAGATAAATAAAATATAATGGCGCTCCATAAAGATTTCCCTAAAAATAAGTATGCCATCTTAGATCCGGCGATACGCTGGTTCCCAGCGGATGAAGCCCTTCGCGAAAAAGGTTATGAGAAGCTACTCCCTCCCTTTGTATCTGAACTGCGAAAACGAATAAGCGAATGGAGAAGTAAAAACTATGAGGGGGCAAGCGATACATCAAGGGCTCTCCTCAATTGGTGGTTCAAGCAAGAACACATAATGTACGGGTCGGGCGGCAACTCTTTCCCATTCCAGTATTACTTTGCCCAAAGGGAAGCCGTCGAAACGGTCATCTGGCTTTATGAGGTAGCTGGGGTAAGAAATAAGTACGACCTTCTCCAATATGATGCTCTAGGCCGTGTTAGCCCCAATATGTTTGATGAGGATTGGCTCCGTCTGGTAATTAAAATGGCTACTGGCAGCGGAAAAACAAAAGTGATGAGCCTGCTTCTTGCCTGGGCGTATTTTCATAAGCTTTATGAGCTAAAATCGGAATTATCAAGGAACTTCCTTTTGATTACTCCTAATATTATTGTCCTTGAGCGCATTAAAATAGATTTTGAAGGGCTTAAAATATTTTATCAAGACCCTGTCTTGCCGGAAAATGGTTATGAGGGTCGGAATTGGCAAGATGACTTTCAAATAACACTGCATCTGCAGGACGATTTAACCGCGATTTCGCCTACGGGCAATATATTTCTAACTAATATTCATCGAGTATATGAAGGGGATGTACAAGAGGCTTCTATCAGTGATGCTGATTTAACAAGCTACTTTTTAGGTGCTAAACCTGTCTCAAAAACCAACGAATCACTAGTTGAATTAAGCAGCGTTGTCAGGGACATTGACGAGCTTATTGTTTTTAATGATGAAGCCCACCATATCCATGATCCCAATATGGCCTGGTTTAAGTCAATCCAGGATATTAATAACAAGCTAAAACAGAAAGGCAAACAAATATCTCTACAATTAGATTGTACCGCCACTCCCAAGCATGATAACGGCGGAATATTTGTGCAAACAATATCCGACTATCCCCTTGTTGAAGCTATCCATCAAGGCGTGGTTAAAACCCCTGTACTTCCAGACCAGGCCAGCCGGGCAAAATTGCAGGAAAATCAAAGCGCTATATTTACGGAGAAATATGAAGATTATATTAACCTTGGGATAGAAGAATGGCGAAAAACCTCTAAGGAACTTGAGCCAACAGGCAAAAAGGCGATTCTTTTTATTATGACCGATGACACAAGAAATTGCGATGAAGTTCAAGCCTATTTAGAAAAGAATTATGCCGAGTTAAGCGGCAAGGTTCTCACCATTCACACTAATAAAAGCGGTGATATATCAGAAAAGGTCAAAGGTAAGGATAAAGAAGAGTTAGACCGCCTTCGAAAACAAGCTAATGCCATCGACAGCCTGGAAAGCCCCTATACTGTGATCGTTTCCGTTTTAATGTTGAAAGAAGGCTGGGATGTCAAGAACGTAACTACTATCGTTGGATTGCGCGCTTATTCAGCGGCGGCTAATATTTTGCCGGAGCAGACACTAGGGCGTGGTTTGAGGCGTATGTTTTTCGGTCGCGATGATGTTGAGGAGTATGTTAGTGTAACTGGCACACCGGCTTTTATGGATTTTGTTGAATCTATTAAGGCTGAAGGGGTCGAACTTGAAAAGCGGAGAATGGACAATACAACAAAACCAGTGACCCCAACCGTAATCGAAATTGACCACGCTAATCCAAAGAAAGATATAAATAAGCTAGATATTGAGCTTCCGATTTTAACGCCAAGAATTCAGCGGGAATATAAGAGCCTTTCAGACTTGAATCCCTCAGCTTTTAAAGCTACAAAGCTTGAAATTAAACAATTTAATGAACAGGAGCAAAGAGAGATCGTATTCAAGCATGTGGTCAAGGATGAGATCCATCACACGACAATTCTGGGCAGTAACATTGAACCGAATTATCAGAGTGTAATCGGTTTTTATGCGCAAAGCATTATGAGGGAACTCCGTTTGTTTGGCTGTTATGATATTTTATTTGGCAAAGTAAAGGAGTATATACAGTCTTATTTGTTTGAGTCGGCTGTCCCTCTAGATGATAATAATATTTTAAGAAACCTATCTGAGATTGAGGCGACAAAAACAATCATTGAAACATTTAAGAAAGAGATAAATGCGTTAACAGTGAAGGATGTCGGTGATGCTGAAATAAAAAACTTCATTAAGATTAGCAGTAGCCGCCCGTTCGTGGTTAATGATCGGGCATATCTTGTCCCCAAAAGGAGCGCCTTTAATAGGATAGTTGGCGATAGCCAGTTTGAACTCGAATTTGCCGATTTTCTTGAACGGCTTGGGGAGGATGAATATATCTCCTATGCCAAGAATTATTATGAGATTCATTTTAAAATTGATTATAAAAACGTCGACGGAACAATTGCTAATTATTATCCCGATTTCTTCGTGAAAGTTAATGAAAATACGGTTTATATTATCGAGACAAAAGGACGCGAAGATTTGGATGACCCCCTTAAAATAAAAAGGTTATCTCAGTGGTGTTCTGATGCAGATGCGCGTCAAAAGAAAATCACATATAAGATGCTTTATATCAGACAGGAAGAATGGGAGAAATATAAGCCAAACAGTTGGAAGGAGCTCATTAAAATATTTTCAAAGGATTGAGCGGGCGCGCATTTATTATAGTGGGGCCTGAATGTACGCGCCCGCTGAGAAGGATACAGAAGATCAAGAGGCTGGCGCGGCCCTGAATGGTTTGATGACAGAGGGGTCGAGGCATTTGTTTTTTACCGCAAACTATTGCGGAGGGGCGGCGACTTCGAGGCGCTGATAAGTGCCGAGAAGTCGCCGCATCTGTTTGATCTGCGGAAAACTGATCTTCCGCCGGAGGTCTGCGCAGCAGGTCGGAGGCGGCATCGACGCTATCGGAATACAATAATCACTTCTATGCCTCTTTCGAATTAAATGCCACTTTTCGCTGTGCCTTTTTAATCCTTTTTCTCTTTCTCCAGCTTTCCCATTGTAGCATTCCATCTCCTATTCCCTGTCAAGGTCGGGGATATGATATACATTATCGGGCATTTAATGTAATCCCCTCCCTGCTCCAGTCGGCAAAAAATCATTAAATAAGATCGTCGAGTAATTTTTTGCCTCCTTCCGCCCCTCCGCTCCCCCTC
>Ga0031655_10000313_pt1 | contig 30469 bp, 19 predicted proteins | sample FrelakmetHBP12HB_FD_55187 | JGI IMG/M metagenome (GOLD analysis project Ga0031655, IMG submission 55187) | Freshwater lake sediment microbial communities from the University of Notre Dame, USA, for methane emissions studies -HBP12 HB | ecosystem: Environmental > Aquatic > Freshwater > Lake >... | reverse complement strand
CGGCAGGTACTCTCAAAAATGTTCAGGATTGATCACGAGGAGATGCCACTCATCTACGATGTCGCGCATAATGTTGCGAAGATGGAGGAGCATGTTCTGGATGGGAAGCACATGAATGTCTGTGTGCATCGAAAAGGTGCTACTCGTGCATTCGGACCGGGATCACGGGACTTACCTTCAGATCTTACTTCACTTGGGCAACCTGTGATCATCCCTGGCAGTATGGGAACGTCCTCATTCGTTTTACACGGAACGCAGTTTGCCATGGAAAAAACATTTGGGAGTACCTGCCATGGCGCAGGAAGAATAATGAGCCGCACCCAGGCAAAAAAGAATCTGAATGGGAGGGAAATCATGGCGAATCTCTTAAAAGAAGGCATTATTGTCAGAGCACACAGTGAAAACGCCATTGCTGACGAAGCTCCGGAGGTCTACAAACCCAGCGATGAAGTGGTAAATGTAGTCCATGAGGTGGGTATATCCCGTCTCGTTGCCCGCCTCTTACCTCTTGGGGGGATCAAGGGATGAGTTGTCGTGCAGGTTTTGTCTGGGGGACAAAACAGCACTTCAACCGATATATCGAAGACTGCGGGATTGCCTGTGAACTTGTCACCCCTCATATGCTCGCAGCCCCTTTTTTCCGGGGCACATTCAATTGTCTTATCATTCCCACAGGTTTTGCAAACCCTGCATATTCGAACCTTCTTCCGGCACTCCGTGCCTCCTCACCACGAATTAAAAAATTTGTGGAAAATGGTGGAAATCTCCTTGTCTTCGGTGCAGCGAACGATAAACCGGATGCCTATGACTGGCTCCCGTTTCCGGTAAGGTACCGGCATGACTGCCACCCGCGCCATATCGAATGCAGTTCATGGTCCGATACCGGAACTATTATTGACGATTATGATCCCCTGTGCATTGAGTGCGATGGCTCATTTCTGTCACACGAAGGAACGTGTGTGGGAATTGCAGAATCATCAGATGTCATTATCGAAATGCAAATAGGAAAAGGGAGAATTGTCGTGACAAGCGTCCATGAGTATCCATCACGGGTATTTTTGAAAAGTTTCTGCAATGCAGGAAAAGAAACCACCCTTTAGAAAAAACCGGTTTTTCAATAAAAAATCATCCGCCCCACAATAAAAGAGAGTAACATACCTGTAATTTTAAAGAACATGTGCGGATTCTATCAAGGTTCTTGCATCACACTTCGAAGAATACTTGAGCGCTCGTATCCCTCCCTTCTCTGCAAAGCTGAAGACTTTTATTTATGAAATATTCTTTATATCTTATCTGTAAGCAGATTAGGTATACTATCCCTGATCCGCCCCACTTCTCTGCGCGAGAGTTCTTCACTGCCTATTCTTATAATATCGATTGTATCATACCGGCAATGGCAAAACTTTTGACGCGTTATAAAACAACCACATTCCTGTTTTTACCAAATTTCAAATATATAGTATCTTTTAAAGAAAAACTTACCTGGCGTTACACGTTAAAAAATCGCCTCCCTGATTAAAAAAATACTCTTTAGGATTGGAAAAAATCAAAAATTCAAAAAGGGTGTTGAAGGTTTATTATAATTTTACTTCATTAGTATGTAATAATGGATTTACCCTATCTTAAAAAACATCAGTCATATATTATTGTTGCATTGCTACTCCTTTTTATGGGGATTGCCCTTGTTCTCAGGATGATCCCTGCATTGTTCATCAAAAATTCAGGATTTCTGTATATTTTCGACACGGATTCCTGGTATACTTTAAGACAGATTGAGGTAATGGTCAAAGATTTTCCCCAGTACAACTGGTTTGACCCGATGACCGCTTATCCCACAGGAAAGATTATTGACTGGGGGCCGCTCTATCCCTGTATTGCTGCGACGCTAAGCCTGATAACAGGTGCCACAACGCGCAGCGGGATTATTTTTACATCAGGCTGGGTAGCCCCCCTCATGGCCGTGATTATGGTCCCGGTGATGTTCCTGCTGGGAAAGACGTTGTGGAACTGGAAAGCGGGGATTATAGCAGCGGGATTAATATCTGTCGTTTCAATCCAATATTTTTCCCTTTCATCGTATGGTTGGACTGACCATCATATCGCTGAAGTTCTCTTCAGCACGCTCTTTTTCCTTGCCTATATCTCCAGCCTGCTCTATTTGAAAAGTCACCCGATCGATATGAAAAATTGGAAAACGCTAATTTTTCCGGTTTTCCTCGCAACTTTTACCGGAATAATTTTTTTCCTCGCACTCATTTCGTCTCCCACAGTGATCCTCTCGCTGATAATTATTGCAGTTTATACTCTGATTCAGTATATTCTGGATTATTTCTCGAATCATGATTCCAACAATCTGTTAGTGGTAAATGTTGTAGTATTAGTTGTATCAATAATTCTTCTCTTCCTCTTTGGATTCAAACAAGGGGGCATTTCCCTAACCCAATATTCTATCGGGATTGTGTATGTTTATTGCGCGCTCATCATTGAATCGATAGTGCTTTTCATTCTCTCAGCAATCTTCCAGGGAAAAAAAATGGCATATCTTGTTTGTCTCGGTGTACTCGTTGCAGGTGGATTAGTATTAATCCAGAGTATTCCCCTGCTCCAGATGATCATTGATCAGGCACTGGGACTAGTATTCGGGTTCTCTGTATATTCTGTAGCGGTGGTTGAGACACTTCCCTGGACTGTATCAGGAGCCTGGGAAAATTTCAATATCGCACTTATCCTGATGGCGGGAGGACTGCTGGTTCTGGGATACTCCATTGTAAAGAAAAGAACCAACCAGACTGTTTTCCTGTTAGTATGGTCTGTGGTCATGCTTCTTCTTACCATACGATTCCAGCGATTTCAGTATTATTTCACGATCAATGTGGTTTTGCTGTCAGCACTATGTATCGCTGAACCCATCAGCTGGAGAAAAGACGCATTAGTCCAGTACATCACTTCTATATCCTCCCGGTTACCCAAATCCCCGGTTTCTCCGATCAATACAGGAAGCGATAAGGCAGGAAATAATCCTCCCACAACAAAAAAGGATAAAATGAAGGAAACGAAACGCCCCGTTAAGAATCCGGTAAATTACTCTGAAACTCTTAAAAACCTTACCGTTTTAACAATAGTGATTCTTACCATTGGTCTTATTGCATTTTCATTGACCCAGGATGTCCAGTATGGTTTTAGTACCCCACAGCATGAGATTTCTCCAGACTGGGTAGAGTCGCTCGCATGGATAGAAACGAACACACCCCAGACAGAAATTGATTATTTTAAATCGTATGATGCACACGGATTTTCCTACCCTCCGGAATCATACGGGATCATGGCTGTTTGGGATGCCGGACACTGGATCACGTTCTTTGCACACCGAATTCCCATTACCAATCCGTTTCAGGACAACCTTGGGGGTAGTTCTGGCACGGCCGCATATTTCCTGAGCCAAAACGAATCGCGGGCTGATGAAATCCTGGATTCGCTGGGAGGGAAATATGTGATCACGAATTCTGATATGGCCGTCGACACGTTCACGAACCTGGTACCGTGGCAAAGCAGTTCTGTGGATATTTCGCAGTACATCAAATGGTTCATGGTCCGGGATTCAAACGATCCCTCAAAATTGCAAAAAGTCCACCGGTACGATGACGCATATTTCAAAACGATGGTCGCCCGGCTCCACAATTTTGACGGGTCAATGCAAATCCCGAAAACAGAAACATTTGTCCAGTATGTGATTCGTCAGGTGCCGGCAGCTGGTGAGACTGCNGGGGATGTTAACGGGTATGCCCGGGTTATCACGAGCGAACAGGAACGCGATGTTTCACCGGGTCATAATGACGCCAAGATTGTAAGAGAGGGAACAGATCTTACACCTGGGCAGTACGCAAGCGTTTTCTCCGATCTCCCGAACCGAACCGTACGGGAAATATCTGCACTGAAACATTACCGGCTCATCCATGAATCACCGAATAACGCATTCGTCAAAATTTTCCCGGAATCGGATACTATAACGCTATCGGATATCAAATATGTCAAGATCTTCGAATATGTCAAAGGAGCGCATATTCCCGGTAATGGCATTATAGAGTTACCAATCATGACAAACACCGGCAGGACGTTTGTGTACCAGCAGGAAAGTGAGAACGGGGAGTTTGTCGTTCCGTACTCAACCCAGTACAATCCGTATGATGTGCGGGCGACAGGTCAGTACCTCATCGTCGGTACATCGCGATACATTGCTGTTACGGAAAATGATGTGACTGAGGGAAACCACGTACNCGGTCAACCGATCATTGCAATGAATTCCAGCGTGGGATCGTGAGAAGTATCCCTCATTAAATTTCTTGACACGTTATTTTGGCTTTGAATAATTCCTTTTATCAGGTAATGAAATAAAAAGCACGTGTACGATGAAGGGGGGGGACAGTCCCGTCTCTCCTTTCCACCCCTGGGCTTAAAGCGATGATGATGTATTACCTGTTCAGGAGTTATCCGGGGAGCCGAAGCAGCCGGGGTGAAACCCCTGTTGTGCGTTCAAGTTTCTTTTAAACATTTCTGCAGAGCCGTTATTTTTGAATCTCAATCACCGATTTATAATAGGACTCGACATCCGATGTGATGCGATCCCAATCAAGCGATTCGGCAGACACAATACAAGCATCTCGCATTTCAATGTGATGCTGGAGTGCTAGACTAATCTTTTCGGCAAGATCCTGGGCAGAAAGAGAACAAAGGAATCCGTTATTTTCTGTAATTAACTCACGGATCGCATTTGCCGGATGATCTATGGTAACAACCGGGAGCCCGCATGCCAGTGCTTCGAGCGCGATAATACCAAATCCTTCCCGTGTGGAAGGAAGCACAAAAACCTTAGAAGATTTTAACTGGGCAATGAGATCATCATGATTCCGAAAAAACCCGCACGTATGGAGGGGGATAAAAAAATTTTCTTTGTCATTAATAAGGTTGTTAATTTTATCATATTCTGGACCTTGCCCGATTATTACTACACGAATATCCGGGTTTTTATGCTGGAGTAGTTTAACAGCATATATGAGCAGATCTGCATGTTTTTCTTTGATGAGCCTCCCCACAAAAATAATATCCCATGATTCAGGAGATGGAGAGATTGATCTTAGCCTGATGAGATCGATTCCATTGGGAATAATTTTTATTTTATGGCGTATTCCCAGATTATTAAGGTTTTTTGCAGTAGTTTTCGACACTGCAATATTTTCTGTAGTTAGCCTGGCAACAAGTCGCTCAGTAGTTTTCCCCACAAATCCTTTCCATCCATGATATTCATACCAGTAGTCACCCCAGACTTCATGCCATGTAATAACAAGCGGGATTTTTTTAAATTTTGAAAAAAATTTTGCAGAAAAACATGAGAAATAGGGAAACTGCTGGCAATCGATGATATCAAACTTTTCTTTAAGTAAGGGGGAGATGAGATGTATGCTGAAATAGAGGGCCTGCCATATACTCCTCCTGCCCCCGAAATAGAGTTTTTGAGCAGGACAGACCCCGTGCAGGAATACACCCTCACGGATGAGAATATCTTCACCGTCCCAGAATTTCATCCCGAAAAGATGGACGTCATGCCCGCGACGGGTGAGCCGGGTTGCAAGTTCCCATACGCGTTTTTCCACACCGCCTTTTACGTAGGGGTAGATAACATCGTAGATATAGGCAATCTTCATCGTGCAGACCTATTCGTGATAATTGTTGAGAAGCATCATACTCTGGAATACAGCAAAGAGAAATATCTGTATTCCGCTTACGATTAATACGAGGGAAAAAATTGCAGTAGAGATTTCGGAAAGAAAACCAAAATCCGTCGAAACCCAATGGAGGAAGATATTGAAACCGAGCAGTATTCCTGCAAAGATTGATAAAAATCCCAGAACAAGAAATATTTCCAAGCTGTGGTATTTCATCAGTAGTTCGATAAAACCCTGCTTCTTCTCATATCCGTGGATAACCGAATAAGTCTTCATTAAGAAACCCGAAAGGACAATCTGAATACCACCAATCACCAGGATCGCGCCAAGAATAAAAGTGTGAAGATGGGATGATTCAATATCCCCGTTAATAGAAAAAAATGCCATAAGCAAAATCCCTACAAGGGAAAACAAAAAGCCCGGGACAGCAATAAATGGCAGGGGCTTCATGAGGAGGACAAAACGGATATGGCGCCACCCATCTGCAAAACTGTGTAATTTTGAGGGTGTCAGCCGTGGGTAATAGGAGATTGGCACCTCTTCTATGAACAGCCTTTCTTTTGATGCCATGACAAGCATTTCCGAAGCGAATTCCATACCTCCTGTTGTGAGAGGCAGCCGGTCAAGTGCTTCGCGGGTAATCACGCGAAAACCGCTGTGGGTATCAGAATAATGGGTATGGAAAATGAAGTTGAGCATCCACGTGAGAACTGGATTTCCGATATAACGGTGAAGCCCGTCCATCGAACCCTTATGGATTATCCCTTTGAACCGGGATCCGATTACAAAATCAGCACCATTCTTAAGAGGGGCGAGCAGTTTTGGGATTTCGAGAAAATCATATGTATTGTCGGCATCGCCCATGACAATATTACGACCCCGGGCGTGTTTGAATCCGGCTATATAGGCATTACCGTATCCGCTTTTTTCCGGCCTGATTACACGCGCACCAAGAGATTTTGCGATTGATCCTGTTTGATCGCCTGAAGAATCAGCAACAATAATCTCACCTTTGATTGCGTTGTCATGGAACACTTTCTGTATTTTTGTGATGCATTCACCTATGGTACGCTCTTCATTTAGAGAGGGAATTATCACCGAGACATCAAACTCATATCCACTTTCAGATTGTGTATCCATTGTTTGTCCTTAAGGCATTTTTTTCTGAAACGATAAATATTGATGATATGTGAAGAGAGAATATATTTTCATAATTTCTGAACAACTATGTGAGGAATAAACAGATTCATATTATGTTAAAATCTTTCCTATTATAAAGTAAATAAACAATTTCAGTTATAAGAGTGCAAACAAATAAAAAAATGCCTCCGGACTTGATGAACTAATCGCGGCTATAACACTATTATAACTATGAGAAAACTGGAATGTTTGAACGGATATCATACCATTAAAGGTGCTCCTCTTTCCGTGGATCTGGATGAAGATACCATGGGAAATTTATCCAGGGAGAAACCGAGGGAAAGCTAAAATGATAAAAAATAAAAACTTGGATACAAAAAATACAAAAATACTTTCTCCATCAGTATATACTATCGTCCTTAATTATAATAATTATTCCGATACCATTGAAACAATTGAATCGGTTTTATCACTAGATTATGATGCAAATTCTGTTCTCCTTATAGAGAACAGTTCAGATAAAACAATTATTCGAAAAATTCGAACTCAATTTCCTGATCTTGCAATTATTGAAAATAAAAAAAATTTGGGGTATTCTGGGGGAAATAATATTGGTATTCAAAAAGCTATAGCTAGTGGCGCAGATTACATTTTTTTATTAAACAATGACATAAGGCTCGAAAAAGATGTTCTCAAAAAGTGCGTTTCAGCCATGGAAAGATCACCCGGATGTGGGGCATGTCAGCCCATTATTGTCACATTTGAGAACGAGGAAATAGTCTGGTCCGCAGGGACTCAACTATTTTTTGGATATCCAAGATTATACCTGAAAGGAACAAAACTCCAGAAAAACGAGATTAACACATCCCCCTTCGGACTTGTAGGATGTGCCATTCTCTTCCGAAGAGAGGCATTGCAACAAACGGGCCTTTTGGATGAATCCCTTTTTTTATTACATGAAGAAACTGATTGGTGTATCCGGGCTAAACAAATGAATTATTCCTTATTAATTATTTCTAATGCCATAGTGTATCACAAGATTTCTACAACAATAGGAATGTTTAGTAAGATATATTTGTATTATATTGGAAGAAACTGGCTTTTAGTTGGAAAGAAAAATTTCTCATTTTTTTGCTATTTGTATATCCTGTTAACTGAATTTTTAATAAGGTTCCCGTATTATCTATATAATGTCACAAAAAAAAATCAGATAGGAATGATAAAATTTTATTTGAAGGGAATTTTTGATGGAATTCTTGGAACATCAGGAGAAGCCAAAATATAAATGATTGCCTAAACATTACGAAAAATTAAATATAGGAACTTGATCATGCCAAAAAATATCAATGGTGTTAAGATTAAAAAATTACATGTGATTCCCGATGAAAGGGGCTGGTTAATGGAAATCCTCCGTTGTGATGATGATATTTTTGAAAAATTCGGGCAGGTCTATTTCACAACAGCATATCCAGGTGTAGTGAAAGCCTGGCATTTTCACAAGAAACAAACTGATAATTTCACCTGTGTACACGGGATGATGAAAGTTGCACTTTATGATGCGAGAAGGGAATCACCAACTTATCGGGAATTGATAGAAATTTTTGTCGGTGAAAAGAATCCGGTCCTCATCAGTGTTCCTCCGGGAGTCTATCATGGGTTCAAAGGAATAGGAACTGAAACTGCATATTTCCTCAGTATCCCCACCCTGCCATATAATTATTCGGAACCGGATGAATACCGTCTTCCTCCTGATTCCCCTGATATTCCCTACGACTGGGGACTCGCACCGGGATTAAAACATGGATGAGTTCAGGCCGCGGGAGCAAAAAATAATGAAATTACTCATCACTGGCGGCGCGGGATTCATCGGAAGCAATTTTATTCTCCACATGATGAACTCGCATCCAGAGGTTGAGATTATCAATCTTGATGTCCTGACTTATGCCGGCAACCTCAATAATTTAAAAGGTGTTGATAAAAATCCGCGTTATACTTTTATCAAGGGTGATATCTGCGACCCGGATATTGTCAATTCAATTCTTGACAGGTATGCGGTTGATACAATCGTCCATTTTGCTGCAGAAAGTCACGTTGATCGATCTATCACCAAGGCTTCAGAATTTGTTCGGACAAATGTGCTTGGAACCCATAATCTTCTCGAATGTGCACGACATCACTCTATCACGAAGTTCATCCATATCTCTACAGATGAAGTATACGGGAGCACATTGAAGGGATCGTTTAAGGAAAATGATATCCTTTCACCCTCAAGCCCCTATTCAGCAAGCAAGGCGGGATCAGACCTTCTCGCTCTTTCCTATTTTACAACGTATAAACTTCCTGTCATCATCACACGGTGTACGAATAATTTCGGCCCCTGCCAGTATCCTGAGAAATTAATTCCGCTCTTTGTAACGAATCTTATTGCAGGGAAGAAAGTCCCTGTCTACGGAACGGGGAAAAATGTTCGCGACTGGATCCATGTGAGTGATCATTGCCGGGCAGTAGAGTTTCTCCTTGAAATGGGTATTTTTGGGGAGATCTATAATATCGGAGGCGGTAACGAGAAGACAAATATCGAAATTACTGAAAAAATTTTAACGTTGCTGAAAAAAGATGAATCATTAATCGAATACGTAACCGATCGGCAGGGACATGACTTCCGGTATTCACTTAATTGTTCGAAGTTACGGAAGATGGGCTGGAGCCCCCGGTATTCATTTGAAGAATGCCTGAAGGATACGGTTGAATGGTATATGAGGAACGAATGGTGGTGGAGACCATTAAAGAAATAACTCACCAAAAAACCATTCTTTTCGGTGCTCATGGAATGCTGGGGCATGCTCTGAAGGAAGTATTCCCTCATGCGCAATTTATTGGACATCGTAATGTGGATATCACTGATGAAGATGCGATAATGGAACTTATGAAACGGGAACGTCCGGCTATTGTTATCAATGCAGCGGCATACACCGATGTTGATGGATGTGAGGATAACCACATATATGCATTTGCAGTGAATGGAAATGGACCTGGATATATTGCAAAGGCTTGTACTGAGGTTGATGCGATTCTTGTTCACTTTAGTACCGACTATATTTTTGATGGGACCAAGGCAGAATATCGGGAGGATGACCGTCCGAACCCAATCAATATATATGGTGAATCAAAGTTGCTCGGGGAGGTTTCTATTGCAAAAAATCTGGAGAATTACCATATTATCAGAACTTCCTGGCTCTATGGGAGTCACGGGAAAAATTTTGTCGATACGATTCTTACCTTATCACGGCAGATGCCGGTTGTCCGTGTAGTAAACGATCAGATTGGAAAGCCTACATATACAGTTGACCTTGCCAATAAAGTACCGGAGATCATAGCGTGTGATCCTGGAATGTATCATATCACCAACGATGGCCAATGCAGCTGGTATGAGTTTGCGCGTGCATTTATTCCAAATGCGACACCCTGTTCAACCGAAGAGTTCCCCAGGAAAGCAAAACGCCCCTCGTATTCAGTTCTTGCAAATACCAAGACATTCCCCCTCCGGCACTGGAAAGCAGCGGTAAAAGAATATATTCAAACGAAGGGAAGAACCTGAAATGAAAGGTATAATTCTTGCCGGCGGAACCGGCTCACGATTATTTCCATTGACTAAAGTGACCAACAAGCACCTCTTGCCCGTTTATGACAAGCCGATGATCTATTATCCACTTCATACGCTCATCAATGCAGGAATAACCGAGATCATGATCGTATCCGGACGCGGACATGCGGGACATTTTCTTGAATTACTCGGTTCTGGAATGGAATTCGGGGTCAGCCTTACGTATGAGATCCAGGAAAATGCTGGGGGAATTGCACAGGCACTGGGGCTTGCAGCGAGCTGGGCTGACGACGATGATGTTGCAGTGATCCTTGGAGATAATATCTTCCAAGACAATGTGAAAGCCGATGTTGAATCATTCAAGGGGGGGGCAAAGATCTTCTTAAAAGAGGTCAAAGATGCCCAGCGGTTTGGTGTTGCGGAGCTCAAGAAAGATCATGTTATTTCCCTTGAGGAGAAACCCCAATCCCCCAAGTCAAACTTTGCGGTGACGGGGCTTTACCTCTATAATTCTGAGGTCTTCTCAATTATCAGGACGTTGAAACCCTCGGGTAGGGATGAACTTGAGATCACGGATGTCAACAATGCCTATCTCCAGAAAGAGATGATGCAATACGCAATTTTAAAGGGATTCTGGAGCGATGCGGGGACATTTGATAGTTTGCTGCGGGCAAGTATTCTCGTGCAGCGGCATTGTAAGAGAGAGCAAACTGATAGTCAGATATAAAAAAAATAAGTTTTAGTGTAATAGCTGGGTAATTCACGGTAATAAAAGATTAGAATCAATGATATTATTTCAAATCTGATTGATTTACATAATAATTGAAAATTCAAAAAGGAACCTTATGTCCGATGAATCTCGCCATCCTTTAATCAGCGTTATTATTGTAAATTACAATGGGAAAAAATTCTTATCTGATTGTCTCAACTCGATCTTTCGTCAGACTTACTTCCCTTTTGAAGTGATACTAGTAGATAATGTTTCCCACGATGGCAGCATTGAATATGTCCAACAGAACTTTCCTGATGTTAAAATGTTCACTCAATCCAAAAATCTGGGGTTTGCCGGTGGCACAAATGCAGGAATCCGACAAGCAGAAGGAGAATTTATCCTCACCCTGAATAACGATACAATAATAACACAGGATTTTATCGATGAACTCGTAAAACCGATGGTTTCTGATCCCTTTTTGGGGATGTGTGCATCCAAAATGATATTTCCCGATGGAAGGATTAACTCAACCGCAATCTGTATCTCACGAAGCGGGGCTGCATGGGACCGGGGTTTGGGAGAGCCGGATCACGGACAATATGATGTTGCTGAAGAGGTGTTCGGTGCCTGTGCCGGAGCTGCACTGTACCGGCGCACAATGCTTGATGAGATCGGGCTCTTTGACGAGGATTTTTTTCTCTATATGGAAGATGTCGATCTCGCATTCCGAGCACGGCTTTCCGGGTGGAAGTGCATGTATGTGCCAACGGCACGGGTAATTCATGTGCATGGAGGGACTACCGAACCGGGTTCGGATACATCAGTATACTATGGAAACCGGAATCTTCTGTGGTATGCGGTGAAGAATTTTCCCGAACGAACACTGCTTATATTTATTCCCTGGATTATCGGGAGGAGTATTGCGGTGCTCCCGTATTATTTTTTAAAGAACAAAGGAAGAGCAATAATCAAAGCAAAAGTTGATTCAGTGAAAGGTCTCCCCAGAATGATCAAAAAGAGGCAAAGCATTAAAAAAACTATATCTGACGGTGCGATTGAAAAGTGGATTCAGGTTTGGAGCCATGCAAAGGTACCAAAATAAAGTGATAAAAATGCGCAGAACTGGTAGATCTATTTACGACCAAGTGATATTCTATTGTATGAAAGATCAAATATTATCGCACCTTCAATAAGGAAACAGTGAAATGACATCCATCTTTGAATACCACGGACTCATCTGGAATTTCATTAAACGGGATATTTCCTCGAAATACGTAGGTTCTCTTCTCGGTTTGTACTGGTCGGTGATCAACCCGATCATTACCTTAATAATTTATATCATGGTTTTTGGGTTTTTCCTCAAAGTCAGGCTTCCCGGAGATACCAATATCTGGGATTTTGCATTATATTTCGCTGCAGGATTCCTTCCCTGGCTGGCATTCCAGGATTCAGTGATGCGGGCGTCCCGGTCAATCATCGATAATAAAAATTATATCAAGAAAGTTCCCTTTCCCAGCGAGATATTCCCGGTCTATACCACGTTATCGGAATTCGTGAACTTGTTCATCGGGCTTGGAATTTTCTTTGTTTTGTTGTTGGTGCTCAAGGGAATGCCGACAATCTTCATTCTCCTTTTACCCCTTGCGATTGTTCTACAACTTGTGTTTACGCTTTCGCTCGGTTTTTTACTCGCAAGCGGTGCGGTTTATTTCCGGGATATTCCGACAATGCTCGGCCCTCTGTTTATGATCTGGTTCTGGGCCACTCCTATTGCATATACCGTAAATCTCGTCCCCCGTGAATTCCAGTGGATCGTGGCACTGAATCCAGCGTATTACATGCTTGAAATCTATCGTGATGTATTATTTTACGGTAAGATCCCGGATATTCAGATTATAGGACCATTCCTCATCTTTTCCGTCACATTATTTATCATCAGTATCCTGTTTTTCCGGAAAACCAAAAGCGGATTTGGTGAACTCCTGTGATCGCTATCAATGTACAGAATCTTGGGAAGAGATTTAAATTATTTACGTCACCGGGCCGTCGTTTTCTTGAGTATATGAGTATGGGGAAAGTGATCGGGCATACTGATTTCTGGGCACTCAACGACATCACCTTTGAGATCCCGAAAGGAGCTACCCTCGGTATTCTCGGGCAGAACGGATCGGGGAAAAGCACACTTCTGAGTATTCTTGCCGGTGTCCTGTACCCGAGTGCCGGGTCCTTTGAAATAAAGGGGAAAGTATCAGCAATACTTGAACTGGGTTCCGGCTTCCACCCGGAATTTTCCGGCAGAGATAATGTCTACATGTACGGTTCTATTATGGGTCTCTCAAAACAGGAGATCGATGAAAGGTTTGATGAAATAGTCCTGTTTTCAGAACTGGGGGATTTCATCGACCAGCCCCTCCGCACCTATTCATCCGGTATGATCGTCCGGCTCGCATTCTCGGTCGCGGTGAATGTGGATGCAGATATCCTCATAGTAGATGAGGCACTCGCAGTTGGCGATGCCATCTTCCAGCACCGCTGTTTCCGAAAAATACAGGAGATGCAGGCGGCAGGAAAGACGATTTTATATGTGGGGCATGATACCGAAGCGGTGAGGAATCTCTGCACCCAGGCGTTGCTGCTTGATGGAGGACGGATCATTGAACGTGGGGATCCGAATTATGTTGTTAATAAGTATTATGCTCTGATAGCTGAACGAGAGCGGACCTATAGCGAGGGGAACCTGGTCGAGCATGGGGAGGTTCCGGGAGGGGGGTATGAGACAGTATATGATTTTATCCGGAACCTTCCCGAAGCAAAAATTGAGAGTGCAAAAGGAATATTGGTACAACCACAAACTGTCGAGATCCTGTCCACACACCGTCGCGTTATTTTTGCACACCCCCCATCTCGGGTCACATATACGGTTCTTATTGAGCCGGGATCGTCACTTGCGTTTGCAATCGGGATTCTGCCTGCTGCCTGGGATAAGATTCTGCAAGGTGTGAAATTCGATATCAAAGTGATGTCTGACAATGCGACTAATACTATTTTTTCACGGGTACTTCAGCCGAAAAGAAATATCGGGGACCGGGGTTGGCACAATTTCATTGTTCCGCTGGAGAAATATTCCGGAAAAACTGTTTGTTTGACGTTTAGTACTTCAGGATCCGGGGATGATCTAAGCTTTGGGTGGAGTGCGTGGGGATGGGGAAAAATTATTCAAATCACAAAAAAATTTGATACCGATAAAGTTTCACTTCAGGAAGGAATGGATACCGGGAATAATAAAGGATTAACTGATTCTTCAGAAATGCTAACCGGCATTCGATATGGAAATAAAAAAGCTGAAATCCAAAAAGTCGAATTGCTGGATAAAGACGGATCGTCCAGATTATCGTTCCAAAGTGGCGAAGAAATAATAATACGGTATAAAATGTTCGCGCATCAGGATTTTGTTGATAGTCTAACAATAGGATTTATAATCAGAAACAAATTTTCCGAGATTTATGGAACAAATACACGATGGCAGAATTGTGATTTGTGTGGAGTAAAAAAGGGAGATATGCCTTTTGTGAATATTTGTATGCGACTTTCATTGGGTACTGGTACGTATTCACTTACTTCTGCAATTGCAATTATACATCCAGGTTTTGAAGTGGAGGTACTAGATAGGAAGGAAGACCATCTTATTTTCCACGTGAAAAATGATCAAAATATGATGGGGATAATGGATTTAAATGCGAAAATTACGATCGGATAATTTTTAATTCATGATTTTTCTTTAATCCATCACCTCTTATGGAAAAACCAATGAACTTGTTCCCAAAATTTTTTGTAACAGAGATTTTAGCCATTCGAGATGATGATCAAGGCCAGAAATTATTTTTTCGGGCTTTCGACCGATTAAAAGACTGTCATGCCACATATCACTTCCATCCGGGTACTTCAGATCCTCCCACTGGGTCGATATTTCAATTATCTCAAAACCAGCATAATTCGCAAGAGCTTTAAATCCATCAGGGTAAATTCTCCAGCAGTCTATGGGATATTTATGCTCGATACCACTTGATGGGGCGATAATACAACACAGTCCACCGGGTTTTATTACTCTGAAAATCTCTTTCATTGTAAGCCAGATGTAATCAATATGCTCAAAAGTTTGACCAGAAACGAATACATCCGCATAATCTGAAGGAATATTTTTCCATGAATAGAGATTGGAAACGACAATATCGACATTTTTTCCATCAGAAATGTCTAGACCCAGATACCTCCATCCCGGGAAGAGAAAAAGGGGTTTATAGCTTCCGTTGATATCCTGACTCCCTAGATCGAGAATAATCAATGGCTCATCTTTTTTTGAATTGAGAAATCTCTCGACAAAATGGGCCATTTTGTCATATGAACTCTGGTGCATGATAGTTCTTAATTCATGTCAATTCAAATATTCGCACCGAAACAATAAAAAATCGACCGGGTGGCGAGAGAATAATAGTATCATACAAATCATGACCCTAACGGATATTTTTAACAACATATTATAGAATATGAATCACAATTTGTATAGCGCTCAGGCAGGGAGTCTGGTAATATTGAATGAACATTTATCTTCTCGTCGATACGAACCTCCACCAATTGATTTGGAGAATAAGAATATCAGTGTATCGCTTGCGATAGATCTTATTGGATATAATAAAAACGTCCTTGAAATTGGAACATCCACGGGCTACGTTAGTAAAATATTAAAAAACCGCGGAAACACAATTACGGGAATTGAATATGATCGCGAAGCCGGACTAATAGCAGAGCAATATTGCCGGCAGGTAATATTTGGTGATGTAGAAACATTGGATCTTGATGCCAATCTTGAAAATTCATTATTCGATGTTATTCTCTGTGGTGATGTTCTCGAACATCTGAAAAATCCAGTGAACCTGTTGAAAAGTCTGAAAAAATTTTTAAAACCTGGGGGTTATTTAGTAGTATCGCTTCCCAATTTTTTTCATGGCGATGTTCTTCTTAATCTTCTTTATGGAGATTTTCGATACACGCCAATGGGACTTCTTGATGAAACCCATCTACGTTTTTTTGGAATAAAAAATATTTACCAGATTTTTGCTGAAAGCGGATTCCAAATATCAGATATCCGCACAACAAATACAGATATAGGCACAACGGAATTAAAAATTGATCCAAAAAAAATCCCACAAGAATTATTAAACTTTGTTCAAAAACTTCCAGATTCAACTGTATTTCAGTTTGTTTTTATTGCACATCCCACCGAAAATGTTACGATACCTCATATAAAAGAAGTAGACCTTCACAAATTATTTTCTTGCGTTCTCGAGGATAACTATATACCAGTCGGATCTCATCGTCAGGAAATCAATGATTTAAATTCAGTAATCAATGATTTAAATTCAGTAATCAATGATTTTAATAACACAATTCGTTTCAAATCACAAACTCTTGAGCAAAAAGATAACGAAATCGCACTACTCACTTCAACTTTAAATTCCATTTACATGAGTACCTCTTGGGCCGTTTTTAAAAAATTTCAGAGACTGATGGATGTCATCTTTCCGACAGGGACACGACGAAAAAGGATTTTTAATCTTGGAGTATCCGGGACGAGAATTCTGGTTCATGAAGGGTTCAAATCATTATTTCAGTCTTTTATTCGGTACCTCCACAAGGATAACGAACATCAATTAAAAAATGAACCTAATAAAGAAGATTTTGGCAGGTTAAAGTATATATCTGAAACATTTTCCTATCGCCCAAAAATCAGTATTATCACACCTGTGTGGAATACCGAAGAAAAATGGCTCCGACTTGCACTAGACAGCGTCCTCAATCAAATATATGATAATTGGGAACTTTGCCTGGTCGATGGAGGATCAACAAAACCTAATATTAAAAATGTTCTGAATGAATATGCAGAAAAAGATGCCCGCATCAAGGTAAAATTTTTGACGGAAAATAAAGGGATTGTGGGGAATTCTAATGAAGCTCTTGCCCTTGCGACTGGTGAATTTTTAGTATTTCTTGATCATGATGATGAACTAACCAGAGATTCACTATATGAAATTGTAAAACTTTTAAACGAACATCCTGATGCCGATATTATATACAGCGATGATGATAAAATTGATGAAAATGGTAATCAATATGACTTTCATTTTAAACCGGATTGGAGTCCTGAACTACTTTTGTCCTATTGTTACTTTAGCCATATTCAAGTGTTAAGAAGAACGCTAGTCGATAGAATCGGTAGATTCCGCAAAGACTTTGAGGGGGCACAGGATTATGACCTTTTATTGAGAGCTACAGAAAAAACTGATGAAATCCACCACATCCCAAAGGTTCTATACCATTGGAGAAGTGTACGTGGGTCACTTGCCTTTTCTCCAAATGAGAAACCCGTAAGTATTGAGAAAGGTAGAAAAGCAGTTGAAGACGCGATCGACAGACGGGGAATATCGGGAAATGTAATCGTACCAGAATTCGCTCAAAAAGGCAGACTGGGTATTTATAAAATTAACTTCGTACTAAAAAATAAACCAAAAATTTCGATAATAATTCCGACCAAAGATAAGCTTGAGTTATTGAAAAGATGCATCAATAGTATAGAAAGTAAAACTACATACGACAATTATGAGATCGTCATAATCGATAATGGTAGTGAAGAAAAAGAAACTTTGGAATATCTTAACAGAACAAAACACAAAGTTATTCCAATAAAATTAGATGGGTTTAATTTCTCTAAAATAAATAATATCGCTGTTTCTAAAATAGATAGTGAATTTGTTCTTTTATTAAACAATGACACTGAAGTAATTTCTGAATACTGGCTGGATGAGATGTTGGGATACTTGGTAAGCGATCCAAAAATTGGTGCTGTTGGTGCCAAGCTTATCTATAAAGATGGAAGGGTGCAACACGCAGGAGTTGTTTTAGGATTTCACAATGGGCTAGCTGGCCATGCAAACAAGCTTATCCATCATACAGAGATAGGATATTTTAGTTATGCAGCCGTTGTGAGAAACTTCTCTGCGGTCACCGCTGCATGCTTACTTACCCGTAAGAAGTATTATGAAGAAGTTGGCGGATTAGATGAAAAAAACTTTTCTGTTGCTTATAATGATGTTGATTTTTGTTTAAAATTAATTCAAAAAGGATATAGAATTGTTTTTAATCCGTATGCATTGCTTTATCATGATGAAGCGAGGAGTCGGGGGATAGGTCATGATAATCCCAGTGAAGAAATGTTCTTAAGGAAAAAGTGGGGTTATTTGATCCAGAAGGGAGATCCATATTATAATCCTAATCTCTCTTTGGAAGATGAGAAATTTAAATTAAAGAAAAAAATCCCCGAAAATCAGATTCGTTTTGTCGATCCCAAGAAATTCCTATTTATCTCACACAATCTAAATTTTGAGGGTGCACCACTATCTCAATTTAAGCTGGCTAAAGAACTGAAAAAACGAGGATATAATATAATCGTCGTTTCTCCAGCTGACGGGCCCTTAAAGAAATATTATTTTGATATTGGAGTGGGAGTAAAATTTTGTGGGAATAATTTGCATAGCAAAGACGAAAGAAAAACCTTTATTTCATGGGTAGAGTCAAACGAATTTGGATTGGCATATGTAAATACTATTGTGAATTATCAGTACATTGATCTTCTCTTCACAATCGGAATTCCAACAATATGGGGAATACATGAAAGTGAAAGAGAATACTATTTTTCAACGTTTAAGTCGCTTGGATCAAAATATTTCAGGATTGCTGATCGGGTAGTTTTTGTCTCAAACGCTACACGAGAAAAATATTCGGACTTAGAATATAATGATAACTTCCAGACAATCTACAATGGCCTGGATCTAAAAGAAATTGAATTGTTCAATGCCAACAACAATAAATTCAATTTGCGGGAAAAATATGACATTCCCAGGAATAGCAAGATTGTCACAATAGTTGGAACAACCTGTGAAAGAAAAGGTCAGAAGATCTTTGTTGAGGCTGCCATTCGGATTTTAAAGGATACTCACAACAGCGATATTCATTTTATTGTTACCAGTGCTATCGAAGGAGAATACCTGGATAACATCCGAAATTTAATTCGTAAAGAGAATTTTGCTAAGAATATTCACCTTATTCCACAAACCGAAGAAATCTTTGATTATTTCTTAATCTCGGATATATTTGTATGCGCTTCATTTATCGAATCCCTTCCTATCGTGGTATTAGAAGCTATGGCTTTTGAAATACCAATTATTGCAACAAATGTCTTTGGAATTCCTGAAGAGATTGAAGACGGAAAAAGTGGGATTTTAATAGAACCTGGTAACCCGAAGCTGTTAGCAGAAAAAATAAAATTCTTGCTAGAAAATGAGAGGATTTCTCGGCAATATGCAAATAATGCATACGCTCGTGTACAAAATGAATTCTCAATAGAAAAAACGGGGGATAAATTTCAAGAATTAACAAAGACTTTAATCACAAATTCAGAAAAAAAATATGACATTGCGCAGGTAAAACCGGATTTGAAGAATAAAATATTATTGGATATATTGGCATGTCCTTACTGCTTGAATGAACACTTAGTATTTGAAAAAGAAAAAATTGTATGCACAAATTGCAAAAAAGAATATTTTGTTAAACTGGGCGCTCCTGTCTTTTTAACGAATTCTCAGGATTATATCGATAGAACCTGCCAGACTGCCAGGACAAATCGTTATTCTGATGCATCACTTGAGTTAATTGAAGAAAATAAAAATGGACTTGTTTTAGACTTGGGTTCCGGGTACCCAAACAATGATGAACTTTTCCCGAATGTGATTTATCAGGAAATTATCCATTATCCCTCTACTGATGTAGTATCCAATACAAAAAATCTGCCGTTTAAAGATGAAACTTTTGATGCTATAATATGCGAGGCGGTTTTTGAACACCTGAGAGATCCATTTTACATGGCTAAGGAAATGTTCAGGGTATGCAAGAAAGGAGGTAAAATCAGGGTAGATACTGCATTTTTGCAACCTTATCATGCGGACCCGAATCATTTTTACAATATGACCATTCCTGGTGTGGAAGAAGTTTTTCACATGTTTAAAAAAGTTCGATCCGGTGTTGACAGACATCAAAAAACATCATATACGATAAGAATATTTCTGAGTAAATATCTGGAACTAATCGATGACCAGAAAACCAAAAAAATCATCCGCGACCTTTTAGATAGACCATTGGAAAAAATAGATTGCGACATGTCAGAGGAAGGTCATAATATTTTAGGGGCCGGAGTATTTTTCGAGGGTATAAAGGAATAGATTCTGCACGTGGGTCGAAGGGCTTTCTTAAAAACAAATCTTTATTGCGAGAGTGGATTTCTTTTCCCTGACTATCAGGATCGTACTTTTTCTTTAAATCAATTGATTCCACCAAAAGGGTATCGGTCAATCCAACACAGCCTAAAAAGTTTTTTATAATCGAAGACTCAAAAAAATCAAGGTTGCCTTTAAAAAAGGTTTAAAACAGGAACAGCATGTTTCTTTATAAAAAAAGAGAATAATTATTGATTTTCTACTTTTTTTGCATTACGACGAGATCCTGATGATTATTGATATAACAAGGCAAAATTTTAACGATCTCAAAATATTTTGACCAATTTTTTTGTATATAATCGTTAGTGTGGAAAACACTCCTATAATATTTTTTATTGTCTATTACATCATCTAAGCTTGAGTCATGGCCAATATCTAAAAATCCTTTATCCTGAAGCGTATTATAATTATTAAGGTCCGGGGGAGAGAAACACAGAGTGGTATCTCCGTGAATTGACATTAAAATTACTGCATCATCTGAAGAGATTCTATTTAATTCTTCCAACCATCTATATTGTGTTTGTTCATCCAAGTGTGTGAAAACTGAAATTCCAATTATCAAGTCATATTCTGCGGTTCCCAATTTTGTAGGAGGTAGCAATGGGGTTGTAAAAAAACTCCCGAATTTCAAATTTTTCTTACACCAATTGATATTATCATTATCAATATCAATACCAGTTAATTTTGCCTTTTTGAGATGGAAAAAATAACGAGATAATCGTCCACATCCACAACCCCAATCTAAAATATTATCACATGAATCAATAGAAGAATTAAAAATCGTTTCCAAGACGTTTTTACAATTATTGTAGACCTGAAATCCATTAAATAAAAACGTAAATTCCTTATTATCACCATGCACTCTTACTCGGTTTCCTTCATCGGGAATCGGAAGAATATTAAATATTTTTTTCTTTGAGAAATAAATATCCTTTGGGGAGATTTCAGAAAACGATTTTTTTGTTTTTTTATCTACAAATTTTAGAGTGATTCCATCATCAGAATCATATTCATTAGAATTTAATTCAGTGCGACATTCGAAGCCACAATTTTTTGCATAAGGATCATACCAAAAAACGTCTCCCACATCTTTACGATGAAGGGGATAATTTATTATTGCAAATTCTTTTTCGTTGACGGTGAAGGCAACATTTGTCGTATCTCCGAATGGAGATTTCGCCCAACCGGATATTTCCAGTATTTTGTCCTCGTATTTTATCGCATCAACATGCCAGAGTCCAGAATTTGATAATATATTTAATTTTTTTGAATACTCATCCCGCGACTTAATCATACCCATATTTTAAGTTGTAATTTAATCAATTTTTGGTATTATCTACATTTGGGAAACGATGGACTACAAGATTCCTTATCATTGTTACGATTTGAATTGCTCCAGAAAATTTGAATACATTAATATTTTTTACCCGAACAAAAAATATGAAATAATCTATCCATTCAGACTAATTACTTTTTAAGTAATCCGAGAATTCTCCTGAAAAACGGGATATTTGTAAAATATGAGCTTTCTTTTTTGTTATTGTATTCCAAAAGATATTTGGTATTTGATTCTTCAACATACTGAACTAAATCCAACCATTCCTGATCAGAGAAGCCAGTGAAATTCATATTTATTGAGTGGTGAAAAAATTGTGACCAATCGGGTTTTGTTATAATTCCCTCATTTAGAAGGTTTTCATAAATTTCTGTTCCTGGATATGGCGTGTATAAACTCCAACAAATGAGATCTGGCTTGATTTCATTCATCAGCTGAATTGACTGTTCAATATCATCTTTTGTTTCAAAAGGAAATCCCATAATAAAATATGCAAGAGTCTGTATTTTGTATTTTTTTGCAAGGGTAAATGCTCGTTTAATTGTTTTTATTGATTCGCCTTTTTGAATCTTTTCAAGTATTTTTTCACTCCCGCTTTCAACACCGATATTTATTTGTTGGCAACCAGCATCTTTCATCATATCTAAAATTTCTGGTGTGATTCTATCCGCTCTTGTATCACACATCCAGGTGATATTCAATTTGTTTTTTACGATTAATTCGCAAATACGCTTTATACGTGTATGATTTGCGGTAAAGGTATCATCGTTAAATCTAAACTTCTTCACTCCATATTTATAATTACGATTTTTAATTTCTTCTAGCACTCTTTCAGGGGAGACAAATCTGACTTTTCTTCCCCATATATTATGAGACGCACAAAAAATGCAGCGGGATGTGCATCCTCGGCTTGTCATTATCGAGCCAAAATAATCTCCAGGATATTCGCTAAACCTGTGTAATAAAGAAAAATCCATTAGAGGAATAGTATCGAGATTTTTTATGAGGTCTCGTGGTGGATTTTGTAAAATAGTCCCATTTTTTTTATAGCAAATGCCATTGATAGTGGTAATATCTCCAGTCAAGTNTAAACACTTTATCAATTCTGATACAGTTGTTTCTCCTTCTCCAACTACGACAAAGTCGAAGAAGATTTCTTTTAGTGTCTCTATCGGAAGTAAGGTTGGATGAACGCCTCCAATTATAACGGGAATCTTTGGATTATAGGTCTTTATAATTCTGGAGATTTCAAGTGCAGATACGTATTTAGGCGTTAGTATTGTCAGAACCACATATTCAGGATCAAAACACTCTAATACCGATTTGAATTCACTCCATACTGGATTTTTCTTGTTTTTCATCTCTTCTAGATAATTTTGATAATTTTGATAATCGCAGAGAAGTCTTTCTTGTCCATTCAATGAAGTTGTTGTAAAATCTCCATTAAAAATCAGACATTCATGTCCCATTTCTTTAAGAGTTGATGCGATTGATGTAAGTCCTAAGGGGATACATGGCGGGTTAATATTCTGAAAAATGTACCATGGCGGGTCAACCAAAAGAATTTTCGACATTCATCTATCTCCTATATTCTTCGTTGATTTTTTTCAACTCGCGAGTAATAACAATATGTTTTTGCACACATATATTCGCATTCCTGACTTACTAAAAACATCAATTCTGATCCGCCACGTTTTGATTCTGTTCAATTCTTTAATAATGTGATTTGATAAGGACTCGAAACCGGGTCAATTAAAAAAAATTTTCCATGTCAAAAAAATTAAAAATATCTTGGGTGCACTATTTTAGGTATTTCGAATATTGAGGTACATTTTACAATTCTATGTAATTATTGCAAAAAAAATTGATTTGTCATTTTATTAAATGTTTATTACCATCTCCCCACTACGGGTGTAAAGCCGGAGATACCGAAGTATGGCGCCTGATCTATTATAGGCCCGTCCCACACGCCATTTCCATTGGTATCAAGATACCAGAAGACCTGGTTTGTTACGCCGATCTTAGTTATTCCATTTCCAGTCCAGTCTCCCACAACCGGGGTATAACCGGTAATTCCGAAATAGCCATGCTGATCTACCGATGGGCCATCCCAGACACCGTTTCCATTGGTATCGAGATACCAATCTATGCTGTTTGTCACACCAATCTTTGTTGTTCCATGTCCAGTCCAGTCTCCCACTACCGGGGTAAAGCCGGCAATTCCGAACCAGCCCTGCTGATCGGTTGAATTACCGTCCCAGACACCATTTCCATTGGTGTCGAGATACCAGTCAATACCATTTGTTACACCAATCTTTGTTGTTCCATTTCCAGTCCAGTCTCCCACTACGGGTACGGGTGTCCCGATAATGGGTGCTCCGAAGATCTTTGTGTCAGTCGCCGGATATAGTACTCCGGATCCATTCATGTCCAGATACCAAACACCAGTGCTTGGGTTGAAAAGACCGATCTTCGTTCTGCCATCACCATTCCAGTCTCCCACTACTGAAAGGTTCCCAGGTCCCCCGAACGAATAGGCCTTATCCACACCAGCCGAATAGAAACCATCGCCGTTGGAATCCAGATACCACGTACCATTGTTATAGACCCCAACCTTTGTCCTGCCATCACCATTCCAGTCTCCTACTTTTGGAGTAAATCCAGTAATTCCAAAGAAGAACTGTTTATCGACACCCGGGCCCTCCCAGGTGCCATTTCCATTGTAGTCCAAGTACCATGTGACACTATTGGTAACACCAACCCGGTCCGTCGAATTCGTGACATTGATGTAACCAGCCTTCGTTTTGACGTTAAACCCTGCTGAATTGGTCACATTCAATGAGACCGTGTAATTACCCGCGATAATATATGTGTGGACCGGGAACTGCAGCGTCGAATTCGAAGTGGTCATATTGCCGTAGCTCCAGTTGTCGCCGAACGTCCAGTACCATGTGGTCGCATTCACCGAAAGATCCCTGAAGTCCACAGTAAGCGGTGCCGAACCGTTAATCGGTAGTGCGGTAAAGTTCGCAACCGGCGCAATACGGGGGATACTTGGACCCACATTGATGTAATTCGTCCGATTAAAGGACGTGTTTCCTCCAATGTTCATTGCCGTAAACGTTACGTTGTACACACCGTTGTTCAGGTATGTATGGATCGGGTTCTGTATACCGGTTGCATTTGTGCTATCCCCATCACCAAAGTTCCAGCTCCAGCCTCTGGAGCTCGTCGCGGTGCCGGTAAATGCTACCGTGAGAGACACGTTGCCTGTTGTCGGAATACCGATGAATGATACCCCGGTAGGAGCTGCAGTACCGGTGGTTTGGGTAACGTTGACTGAAGGCGTCGAATTGACTGCCACCGTGGTGTAACCGTTCGCTGGAGCGGTGTATACGGTGTCGTCACCGACTACGTTTGTAGCCAACACTCTCCAGGAGGTGTCCGGAGTAGTATTATCGATCGGGACAATGGCCATTGCTGAGCCGCCGGTTTCGGGTCCGGTATAGGAGGGGACCCTCGCCATGTCTATCCAGGTATTCCTCGAGCTGTTGAACCTCTGGACAGTCCAGTCGGTTTCAATCTTAGTGTTATCGGTCCAGGCCAGGTACACGGCACTGGTGTGCGTCGTAATATTTGTGACATTCCCCGCGGTGAGCCCGGTTGGAGTCCCAATCGGTGCGACCGCGACTGCCATCGCCCGCATCATATCATTCTCTTCATGGCCCAGCAGGTGGCAGTGCCAGACATACTCCAGCCCGTAGTTGACGAGATGGTTGACGACTGGTGCCGGTTCATTGGTCGGATCAATATTGTGGAACTCCATTGACGTTGCTGAACCCAGGGGCTGGGTAACGTCAAGTGCACGGATGCTGTTGGGAAGTTGTCCCCAGATTGCCGGAAGAGGGGGGTTTATCGGCCTCATCGCCACGATGACATCTTCGAGCGGTCTCATCTTGACCGTGTCCTTCCAGCCAAGCTCATACGCAAAGGGAGGTTTGACCTGTCCATCCCAGCCGACCCGGTTGAGAACCTGAACATTGAACATATGCCAGTGTATGGCATGGGTGTCGACACCGTTATGCGTGATCTTCCAGATCTGAGTCCCGTCAGCGAGCGTGCCTATGGGAGACATGCCGTCAGAATTGTTGAAGATTTCAGTCGGCGGATCAACGTAGAAGTACGGGATTGATGTCTGGGTCTGGAGGGTAGTCCTCGGCACTTCGACACCGAGCATGGCATTCATCCTGCCATAATCAAGATCGAAGTCTTCTATGATCGATTTCGGCTTCATCTCCATGGTCACCTGAGAGCCCCCAACCGGTGTGAATGTAGTCTGATTGTCCTGGATTCTCACGTACGGGTCCGCAGGATACGTGGCACCAAATGCCGTATTGTATGCAGCCTGGGGTATGATGGGTGGCGCCTGCGAGGCACTATAATTAGACGGCAATACGGTATTAATCAGGCCGGAATAATAGGGTCCAGTGGCGAGGATAGAACTATTGATCTGGATCTGCATGATCGTCCGTGTGTTCGGGCCGTACCCTGGAGCCGTGGTTGGTGCACCGCCCGTTGAGGCCTGATCCGGGTCGTTCGTATAATAGTCGTACCGCGAATCGAATGCCGGGTTCGGCACCGGGGCATCGTTGTAGAGGATCAGCTTCGTTCCGGTCGGGATGCCGGTAAAGTCAACGATGACATCGGCACGTTCGGCAGGTCCAAGGTAGAGGGAAGTGTTCAGGACATCCAGCACGGTAATCGTGCGGCGGTTATAGTCATAGCTGACCGGTTGTGGGGGAATAACCACCGGTGCTGGCAGGAAGCCCCCCTCAGTCCCTATCTGGATCCATGACGGACCGGCGGAATTCGGATTGGGAACGCCGCCATCACGGCCATCCGTCGGCCAGAATTGTGGCAGACCTGCGCCAGGTGCTGCAGGTACCATGGGGACTTCACCAGCACTTCCGTTAAGTAATGTCGTCCCGCTCCACATGGTCGCATTGGATCCAGCATAGTACAGCTGAAGGTTAAGATACCGGTCATTACATCCATTCAGGATGCGGAGGCGGTATGCATGCGGTCCGAGCTGAACATAGGGATAGGCCGCACCATTGACGAGCGGAGTATCCATGAATGCTTCCGGTACAATGGTCGGGTTCGGCGTCCCGGGGATCTTTGGCGGTTCCCAGGGTGCAGACACGCTGGCATAGGGATTCGTTACCGGTCCGTTGATCAGGCCGGAAAACGGTGGCCAGAACCAGGGGCCGTAATCCCATCTTCCCATCGCGTTCGCGCCGGAGATGTCCAACGGATTCTGGTTGGTCATATAGACATGGGGGAACCAGAGATCACCGGTATTCGGCCAAGCTCTGGTCTTGTTTCCTCCCCAGTTCCAGGTGGGATCTTCAGCGGCCATCTGGGTTGCGCTGGGAGTGAAGGTCTTATCCTGGATGATCAACGGAATTTCATCGGTGGGGATTGCACCGGATACAATCATCGCTGCTTCCTGCGTGTCCCTGAGAACGTAACCAGAAACTTCACCGGCGAAGACATTGAGCCGGGTAATTCCCAGTGCATGGTCGTGGTACCACATCAACCTGGCGCTCTGGTTGTTGGTGTAGTAGAACGTCAGCGTTCCCACGGGCTCAATTCCACCATCCATGTCCGGGACATTGCGGGCACTGACGCCTTCAGGATAAGCCGTCTGCTCTCCGGCCGGTGTAGTCCACTGGTGCGCTGTCCCGTCACTGATCCATGGTGTATTGCCTCCGTGCAGGTGGAGAGTGGCACGGTTCTGCGAATAATCGATAGGAAGACCACTGGTGTTCAATCCCAGGGGACCCATCCCTGCTCCCATGATGGTAGTATCAACCGGCAAGAACAGGTTGCCATCCGACCCGGTGGCAAGATAATTGTGGAATTTGACCCGTACAGGTCTGTCTTTGTTAGCGACGATTATCGGTCCAAGATAGTGGGGATTGTCATACGCTAACACCTGAGAGGCCCCATTCATAATCGGACTTCCATTGGGGTAGGACAGGGGTATATGTTTGCTGGAGCCAATGTTCACACTTGTCTCGAGCTGCACGTATCCCCGCAACGTAGTTGGCGGGAGATCAGAATGCATTTTCTCCACGTACTGGACCAAGGCAATCTCGTAATAATCGGATCCGGGATATGAAATAGAGTCATTCACAGCAACCGGAATGTACTGACCGAGATTATTTGCTTTTGTTGACCCAAGACCCGGCAATGAATCCACGAACTTCCTGATGCCGGTACCCGGAACACCATTGCCCGTCGCATCGATTGTCGGGAGCTGACTGTTTGCATAGTTAGGGTACTGACCCCAATAGTCGGGAGTTCCTCCAGGATATGATGACAGGTTCGAAGCACGGGATACTCCATACCCCCCGGTTGCGGCGCTCCCTACAACCAGACCCTTAGCTGCCGCTCGTTCCGCTGCGGCTTTACGATCAGCTGCGGTGATGTTTCGCATCCTCATGATATTCCGATCAACGAACGCTTGTTCNAGGACCGCATCTATTGGCGGAAGAGGGACTGGCACAGCGGTTATAACNGGAACAGGATTCGATGATGCCGCACTTGCAACCTGTCGCGGTGTACTTGCGTTAAATATTGCTATCGTTGTCGTTGTAGCCGTTGTGGCAGTGGCATTCGGAAGCGGAGTTTGCACCAATGTGTTGACTGCGGTGGCATTTGTCGCATTGACATCCGTGCTTTTATCTGCAGCGGCTGTACCAATATTCAACAGCAAAAAGGTGAAGAGAATCCCCATAACAACCAGGAATCGAGTCCTGGCTTGGGAGGATCTTTTTTCTGTAGGGTTCTTGTCATTTCGGATAAAATTTAGCATATATGCCATCTCCCGGACGTAAACGTCATTTGTATGCACCTTCAAGGGACGCTATCGAAAAACCTGTTCACGATAAAAATACTCATAGTGATCTTATGTCGAACCTGCTGAGTATTGAATGAGTTCTCTGTAGTTTTGATAGTTAAATAATTGACGATGTAGCTAAAGGAAGGTCGGTTGAGGCAGACATTTTTGAATGTCAAAAAAAAGATTGAAAGACTAACTCCATTTTCCGGTAACCGGAGTCCAACCGGTAATACCGAAATAGCCATGTTTATCTACGGTTTGCCCGTCCCACGCGCCATTTCCGTTAGAGTCAAGGTACCAGTCGACACTGTTCGTGACGCCAATCTCAGTCTTACCGTCGCCATTCCAGTCTCCTACAACCGGCGTATAACCGGTAATACCGAAATAGCCATACTTGTCATTTCCGGTTCCGGTACCGTCCCAAACACCATTCCCGTTANNATCAAGGTACCAGTCGACACNGTTCGTGACGCCAATCTCAGTCTTACCGTCGCCATTCCAGTCCCCTACAACCGGCGTATAACCTGAAATGCCGAAATAGCCATGTTTATCTACGGTTTGCCCGTCCCACGTGCCATTCCCGTTAGAATCAAGGTACCAGTCGACACCGTTCGTGACGCCAATCCTGGTCCCGCTCACGTCTCCACTCCAATTTCCTACAACCGGCGTATAACCGGTAATACCGAAATAGCCATACTTGTCACTGGGAGTACCATCCCAAGTGCCATTCCCGTTAGCATCAAGGTACCAGTCGACACTGTTCGTGACGCCAATCTCAGTCTTATTGTCTCCATTCCAGTCGCCTACAACCGGCGTATAACCGGTAATACCAAAATAGCCATACTTGTCACTGGGAGTACCATCCCAAGTGCCATTCCCGTTAGCGTCAAGGTACCAGTCGACACCGTTTGTGACGCCAATCTCAGTCTTACCGTCGCCATTCCAGTCGCCTACTAATGATACATTCCCGGGTCCCCCGAAGTTGTAGCTCTTATCGATCGCAGCACCTTCCCAAGTGCCATTGCCATTGTAATCCAGGTACCAAACACCGTTATTATAGACTCCTATCTTCGTTGTTGGGAATCTCGTAACGACAATATACCCGCTCTTCGTCACGTTACTGAATCCATGTGCATTGGTCACATTCAGCGAAACATTGTAAGTACCGGTGGCGAGGTAGGTGTGAACAGGGTTCCTATCGGTGGCATTCGTAACGTTCCCGTCCCCGAACGTCCAGTTCCATGTGCCCGGTGTGTTCGTTGACTGATCGGTGAATACTACCGTGAAGGGTGCAACTCCGGTGATAGGTGTCCCGGTGAAATTCGCAACCGGAGCAAGTGTTCCAAGTGCCGCGAGAACCGCCTTATATGCGTTCAGCCTCCCGCTGGTGTTAACTTTTTCGGAGAGCGAAGGGATCACATCGACATTGTTGAGGATAATATCCTTGATCTGTAGATTCGTAAGCCGGGGATTCACAGATTTTACGAGCGCCGCTACACCGGAAACCTGAGGGGTTGCCATAGAGGTTCCGCTCAAATACTGGTAACTTGCAGCTGAGCTGCCTGATGACTTATTCGTGCTGTAAATATTAACACCGGGCGCAGCGAGATCTACACTGATCTGGCCGTAATGTGAAAATGATGCCAGAGTATCGCTGCTGTTAGTAG